>ERZ834694.401-NODE-401-length-53122-cov-5.161079_pt1 | contig 53122 bp, 53 predicted proteins | sample MGYA00519691_ERZ834694 | MGnify/ENA primary metagenome ERZ834694 (study PRJEB31850, sample SAMEA3708758) | human gut metagenome | biome: human gut; feature: human-associated habitat; material: faeces | place: China | collected 2014 ... | reverse complement strand
TAAAGTTGCGGCGGGTATTTTACGGACGTAAGACAGACGGTGCGAGGGTGTGTCTCCAAAAGTCTACTTTTGCAGACGCTTTGGCTGCTGCATCAGGCTGCCAGCGCCGTAACGACCGCAGCAGTTATCCCCCCGTGGAAAACTCCTGACGGAGTTTACACACAGGTCCCCCCTGCTGCTGGAGCTGGCCTAAGATCGAAAGTCTGCGCCGGGGGCGGTTGTGTGAGAAATGATTTTTTTGATTTTTCGTTTGCTGTTCTTCTCTTGTAAGTCTTACGTTAGACGGTAGGATCTTTCTTTCAACAGGTAATTTAATACTCCCGTTATCTGAGTCTTAACCTTATTTGCTAAAAATCGGACTACCCCCATCAGAGAAAAGCCCTCGATCGGGGCTTGACACGCATCCGAAGCTGCGATATGCTGGTCACAAGAAGCCGCTGCATAATTGCCCTCTGCGACGCCGCAGATGTGATAGGAATTGCGACTATGCTCCTGGTTCTTCTTGATGCAGAGCTGCACCAGCAGGGTTTTAAGGGCCTTGAGCAGCCGCAGACCGGCGCAGACGGTGGAGCGTGCTGCGCCGGTTTTCTTTTGCAGCGCAGAGATGCTGGGGAACGCACGGGAGCTGTTCCCGGCGCAGACAATGATGGCGCACAGCACGATAAGGGCAGAATCGGTCAGCTCCTGTTCCAGCACGGCACGATCCAGGATGGTATAGCCCTTCTTCAGCAGGGCCAGATCGACGGTGTAGGTGTTCTTGCCGTACACGGTGCGTCCCAGCTTGCCGCTATGGTACTTGGTGTGCTTGACAGTAAGATATCCCGCCTCGGACAGCTCCCAGACGGCCTTGACAGCGGTGGCCACGCTGCAGCCTGCCAGGGCGGCAATGGCCTCATAGCTTTTGCGGCAACCGCCCAGGGCGTTGCAGTAAGCAAAGAAGATCATGCCCACTCTCCGGGTGGCAAAGCTGAGGGTGGTGTCAAAGATGAGGGCGTTGGGTACCTTGAAATAGCTTCTACGCTTTCTCATAGGGGAAATCTCCTTCTGAAGATGAGCAGCGGCAGCCGTTCGGCTGCCGCTGCTGTTTTGTTTATTTACCGATTGGATAGAGCGGATTAGTAAGTCCAGTCCTCAGCCTTTCGGGCGAAAGGGGAGCGCACCTGTTCTACGGGGTCAAGCTTGGCCATGGCGCTCCTTAGGCCGGGGTCGTCCTGTGTGCGGGAGAGGGTGACCATGCGGGCCAGACCGTGGTCAAAGCCGTCGTCCCAGGCTGCTACGATTTGTGCCTCCTGTGAGGTCAGATCGTCCCGCCACGTCTCCGTCTCCGGGTCGTTGGTCTCATGCTCCCAGCTCTCCTGCAGCTCCCGGATGCGTACCAGCGACTCGTTCCAGTCCTTTCCGATGGGCGCCGCCTCACGGGATATCTCATACTGGCCTTCCAGCAGAGTGCGGATGCTTTCGGCACACTGCTCACCGGCCCGGTCGCCATCGGTGCAGAGATTGATCTGGCTGACGTCCGGTCGGTACTGGAGGAAGGCCAGCAGCGCACGGGGCGATACACCGCCCAATGCAATATAGTTCTCCGTGCGCTGGTCTGCCGGACGCATGGAGAGATAGGACAGCAGGTCAATCTCACTCTCAAAGACATTGCAGCGGGGGCAGTCAGGGTTCTCCATGCGAAAGCGGTACTCCTTCTGGGAGCCTCGGACGTCGAAGCGCTGTACCTGCTGCGTGGGATCGCAGCTGCGGGCGAAGTTGCTGGCCACTACGCCGTCAAAGTCCGTGCCGACGAATACAACGTTTTTGTATTTGCCGCTCTGGTAGATCCGGCCCTGCCGCATAAGCCCGTCTACCAGTTCCTGATCCAGCCCCCGCTCCTGAACAAGATAGTTATAGGCGTCCAGATTCGTCTTGGCCCGTGGCAGAGGGCGAAACTCCTCATGCTCTGCAGGCGGCAGCCATACCGGGGGCGTGTAGGTGACGTCCCTATGGATGGCCTCCAGCACCGTCCGTACAGCCTCCTGAAAGCCCATGCCATGGACATTGACGAAGTAGTCGATGGGGCTTTTGCTGCCCTCCGCCCGTGAAAACCAGTAGTAGCCCTTGCCGGGCGTTACTACCAGACTGTCATGCTCCACAGAGCGCCACTGTCCGTCCTTCTGGAACAGCGGCTCCCCGGTGCGCTGGAGGATGTCAAACACATCCTGGCTGCGGGCCAGCTCGATCATGTCGGCGGGAATGTACTTGCTCTCTCGGCGCTCCGGCTGCCGGACGGCGGCATCAGCAGGAAAGAAGGCTGCATGGGTAAAGACGGATCTGTCCTGCACACTCCGTGTATCGCAGCCGTAGAATTTGCAATCTTTGAACTGCGAAAGTCTGGCCTCGCTTTCCGAGACGGTGACATTTCGGAAGGTGCAGCCAACAAAGCGGAGGTCTACGGGATCTTTGGCGTAGAAATCGAATTTTTCCTGGTCGATGTTCTCAGCCTCAATGTGCCGGATCTGCCGCTTTTCTTCGGTGATGTTCTGCAGGAACTCACCCTTTTCCATCAGGTAGTTGGCAATGCCGCTGGCGTCCTTGATGGCGGCGAACAGCTCCTGCGGATCCTTCTCCAGCACCTTGATCCAGCTTTGGATATAGGCTTTGTGCAGGTCGAAATGTTCGTTCAGAGCCTTTTGGGACATCTCCAGTCCCAGTTCCTGCGAGACGAAGGCGCTGGCGATTTCTGCCCGCAGCTCCTCCCGTGCGTAGTCCTCACTGCCGAAATGATTCTCGATGTGGCGGTTCAGCCGGTCAGGATGGCCGGTGGCGTGGCCGCACTCATGAAGGAAGGTGGAGATGTAGCTGTACGGATCGTCGAAGCTGGCCTCCGGAGGCAGCGTCACCATATCGGCTGAGGGGGAGTAGTAGGCACGGGTGCCTTCCTCCCGATAGGCCAGCTGCATATTCTCCAGCAGGGTGTCCCGCTGCTGGCGGAGTTGACCAATGTCTGTCCGGGGGCGCTGGGGCAGAGGCGGGACACCTTCCATCTGAGCGGCGTTAAAGACGAGAGCGGTACGGCTGCGAAGCTGGAGCTTGTCGGCTGCATCGGGATCATCCCGTTTCAAGCGCTCCACCTCGTTCCAGTTCATCCATCTTTTCCGCTCCATGTCGTACATGGCCCAGTATTCGACCTTGGTGGCGTGTTCTCCCTTGCGGATCTTCCAGCCCTTATCTTTGGCCTGCTGGAAGGTACACCAGCGGGGATCCTTGTAGCCCCGCTCATCGGCAAGCATAGAGAGCCGCAGCGTGTTGATGCCCTTATAGCGTCTGCCGGTAGCGGCGTTGTAGGGACGCCCCTGCGCCCAGCAGGCCCGCCACGGGAGCTGCTCCTCCTTCAGCGCAGCCAGGAACGCCTGTGCCAGCTCCTCACGCACCTTATTCACTGCTGCCATTGCTCGTCACCTCCTTCCCGTCCAGCGTGTAGCTGGGGCCGTCTATCAGCGCACCCAGCGCCTCCAGCTCCTCCATTTCCTCCGGATCGGACAGCTCGATGCCGTCCAGGATGCTCCATTTCTTCTTTTCGTTGCTCATAGGGATACTCCTTTCCATGTCAAATAAAAAAGAGACGGCAGGAGCCGTCTCTTGGTGGATGGGTATGAAATTGTTACCCCTTGAAATAGAAATTCTTTCTGAGTTTCAGGTAGCCGGTGCGGTGTATGACCACCAACTGTTCCCCCAGACTTTTCCATGTGTTGGGATGGATGGCGTAGCCCTCCTGCAGGCTGGTGGAGGTGCTGTCCGTCCTGCTGCCTGTGGTGGTGCTGATCTTCCGGTGATCCTCTTTTCCAACCAGGTCGGAGAAGTATGTCCTGGTCTCCGGATCGTTGCCGGAGAGCACCACGGTATAGGTGCAGTTGTCCAGGATCACCTTCCGCTCGTCCCGGCTGTATTCCAGATCAATGTCCGCCAGAGACTGGGTGAGGATGCAGATGTTGGCACCGTTTTTGCGGAACTTCCGCATGGGGCCGAGGATCTCCAGATGCCGCAGGCTGGCGAACTCATCCAGCGCCAGCAGGATCCGCTTGTCCCGGCTGCGGTCATAGGGCCGCTGGCCGATGTAGTCCAGCATCTGCGTTACCACGATGTTGCAAAACAGACTGTAAAACTCCTGCTTTTTGTCCGGCACCACCAGAAAGATGTGGGACGACTCCAGATCAGAGGGGGCCAGATACGGCTCGTCTGCACTGGATGGGCGGCGCAGAACACGCTCTACCTTGCTGTAATCGGCAAAGAGCTTGATGTTTTCATCCAGTGTGGACTTGGCCCCGGCGATGTTCTTTTCATTCTCCTGCGCCAGCGTCTGGATATAGCCCACAGCCCGCTGGTTTTTCTGTGCGGCGATCAGCTGAAACAGCTCCATGGGGCCGTTGGTAAAGACCACCTTCATAATTTCGCAGAAATCAAGGCCCTTGTCGTAAAACGCCACCAGAGATGCCAGCAGGATCTTCCGGGCCGTCTCCGTGAAGTAGCGCTCGGCACTGGTTGCCTTCGGCGGCAAGGGCAGAATAGAGAAAGTGAGCTGCTCCAGCAGCGCCCGCCGTTCGTCCGGATCGGACGCACGGTCTATCTCATCAAAGACATTGTAGATGACGGAATGCTCTGGATCGTCCGGCGCAAGGAGGACCTTCTTCTCTCCGGGGACATTTTTTGAGATGTCCCCGGAGATGTCGATGCAGAAGAAGGGGCCTTGCCAGACCCGGAGCGATGGGATCAGCAGGGCAGAGGTTTTCCCTTGCCCGCTGCCGCCGAAGATGGCGATGTGTCCCTCACCGTCACAGGGCAGATAGACCTTCTTCCCGCCCAGCAGTCCGAAGGTAAAGCCATTGGGCGCCTTATCTGCCGCCAGCCCGCTGCCCTTCAGTGTCTGCTGTACCCGCAGCTTCTGCTGCCGGTCGCTGCGGCCACGGTCACGCAGCAGCAGCCGCACCACAAGCGTCGCCACCAGCACCAGCGCCAGAATAGCCGCCAGCCGCCAGAGCAGGGCATCTATGTTTTCAAAAAAATCCATGCTAACCTCCTATTCCCAGCATACTGCATATCTCCTGCCAGAGCTGCTGCAGATTTTGCAGCAGCAGCTCCCGTGTGTTGTCATAGAGCAGGGCCAGCATGGCTATGGCCATCAGCGCAATGGAGACGGCGCCAAACAGCACACGGATGACGGTACCCAGCGCCTCCAGCAGCACCTGTGGCGTTCCCTTCTTTCGGACGATGACCGTGTGTTCCCGCTCCTCCTCCCGCTGCTTGGCGTCATACAGCTGCCCTACAAAGGAGGTAAGCGTCCGGGTATCCTCCGCCACCTCGTCCTCAGCCGCACGGATGTCCTTCCGGTCTCCGTTGGCTGCGTAGTAGCCGGTGAGGATCTTCTCCAGCTGGTCTTTCTGCTCTCCCGGCGACAGGGCCACATTGATGATATTTTTGATCTGCACGGCCAGCGCTGCCTTGACGATCTCATTTTTCGGGTTGTCGGTAGGCACCAGCAGGATGGGCGCTGCATGGTTGGTGCGCCAGATCCGCTTGATGACGCCTATCAATTCCTCGCCGTCGTTATAATAGGCGTCGGTATCATAGATGATGGCATCGGTGCCCTGGGCCGCCAGCAGGATGTCGTTTTCCTGCCTGCGGATATCCGGCGCTGCTGGGAGAAAGGTGACCTCCTGATGCAGACGCTGCTCCAGCGCCTCTCTCAGATGTCCCAGCTTGACCGAATCGCCCACACAGAGGATCATGCGCCGTCACCGCCTTCCTGCATCCGGGCCAGCAGCTGCTCCTCCTGCTCCAGCTGCGCCTGAAGGGCCTGCTTGCGCAGCATCATGTCCTCCAGCTCATTTTGTAGCCGTCCTTGCTTTTCCGCCATGGTGCGGAGGTTGGCGTCTATCTCCTCCTGCTGCTGGGGCGTCTTATCGGCCTTGGAGGCTTGCAGGGCCTCCAGCTTTTCATAGGCCAGGCGGAGGTCTGCGTTCTTCTCCTCCGTCTGCTGCTCCAGTTGCTGTAAGGCCAGACGGTGACCGGCAGCCTTACCCTCCACGGCGTGGATGCGGTACGCTGCGTCGGAGCGCTCCTCCAGCCGCTCCACATGGGCCATGGTGCGGTCGTCCATGTAGATGGATCTGCTGGCGCTGCCTGCCTTGACGGTCATGGCCACCTGCGCAAAGCGGCTGGAGACACCGGAGACCCGCACCACCAGCAGGTCGCCCAGATCCCGGTAAATCTTATAGCGGTAGTGGCTGTCGCCGCAGCGGAAACGGAAGGTATATCCCGGCTCTCGATTTAGAGACAGATCCTTCACCTCGAAGATGATCTCGAAGGCCCTGTCCTTCTCCGCCCAATCCCAGGAGGTGATGGTCAGGGTATATTCGCCCAGCTCCAGCTCTGTGCCGATGGGTGCGATCTCTACATCCTTGTAATGCTTCGGCATAAAAATACCGGTTGAAAAGAAAAGCAGATTGCCCAGCAGGAAGATGATGCAGAAGATCTGCAGGCCACGGACACCCCGTGGCCGTTTTTGCAGCTTCTGCCGCATGGAATCAAGCATGGTCCACCTCCTGCTCCGCATAGGGCCGGTATACGGCCCGGTCTGCCCGCAGCAGCACCACAATGGATTCCCAGTTGGCCCGGCCCTTGTTATAGCGGGAGGGCAGCACCAGATAGACGGCGCAGCACAGGGAGAGGATCATGTAGGGTACAAAAAACAGGCTGTAAATAAAGTCCTTGAGCATATAGGCAAACATCAGGTAGCCTACGATAAAATAGAGGCTGCTGAGGTTGATATGCCGGGATACTCTGGTTTTGGACTCGATTTGCGTGGTGACATTATCTGCCATGCCGCTTGTCCTCCTTTCCGTTTTTCGGTTTCCGATCCGGCTTGGGGCCGTTGTAGGCATGATACGCCTTCTCCAGCTCCAGCGCCTTCTCGTAGTTTTTCACCTGATAGAGATCTGCGCCCACAGGCGGCTGGATGGCCCGGTGCTTCCGGCCACGCACAATGGCCGTCACCTGACGGTTAAAATCCTTGCGTTCCTCGGCGGACGACTTCGGGCCGGGCGTCAGGCGCTTCACGGCCTCCGAGAAGGCCGGATTCGATACTCGTTTTTTAACTTCGGGAACTGAGTTCCCGAAGTTGGAGCCGCCAGATGTCCCCGCTGTCCCTGCATCCATGAAGTCCGTGGGGAAGGGCTGCGGCTTTGCCGGGGCCGCCTCCGTCGCTGCGGCAGCTTCGGCCCCGGCAGCGGGCGGCTCTGTCGCCTTCGGCCGGGCAGATCGGGTCTGCTCCTGCTGCTCCTGCTGCCGGGACGGCTGCTCTTGCTGTCGGGTATCCTCGTCCTCACGGTGGAAGCGCTGGTGGATGCCCTTGCCGAACTGCTCGCCGGTGGAGCCTTTGGACTGACGCTGGCGGAGGGTGGTGCCGGTGGCCGCTGCCATGGCGGTGTTCTTCACGCCACGCACCGCCTTGCCGCCCAGTCTGGCAGCGGTACGGCCTGCGGCCTTACCGGCTCCAAAGAGGGCCATGGCCCGGCCCACAGAGGAGGAAAGCCCTGCATCCATGCCAAGGATACGCTCCACCAGATTCGGGCCGTCTATGACGGCGTAGGCGATGAGCAGGCAGACGATGCCCTTTCCAATGCCGGTGATGCCGAAGGAGGTGACGAGGCCTACCATGATCTCATAGAGCTTTACGCTGAGGACGCACACGCACATGGTAAGATAAGTGTCACGGACAAAGAGCAGCGTGTTCTTCAGCTTTTCGCCGCCTCCGATATCGGCGGCAAAGAGGAAGGCCAGAAGTCGGGACACCACCAGCTCATAGGCGATGCGCACATTTTTATAGCACAGCGCCAAAAACAGCAGTGATAGGGACAGCAGCTGCAGCAGGCAGCTCCAGAAATCGAAGGAATAGCGGTAGAAAAACTGATTGCCGATGTTGGCACTGGTGAGGCCATCATAGTTTTTCCGGGCCACATCGCCGTCTGCCGTGTGGGCCAGACGGTACTTTACCCGGTTATTAAACGCTGTAGACCAGCCGTACAGGTTCTTGCCGTTTTTGGCCGTGTGCCAATCCAGCGTCTCGCAGAGGTCGATGCTGTCCATATCGTCCTGACTGGCGATCCCGACACCGTAGATGACGCCCTGTCCCGCCTTGTAGTTCAGGGCGTTGATATCACCCCGCTTGTCGATGCGGATCAGGTCAATAAGGTTACTTTCCACCAGCTCATAGGATTGGTTCACCTCCTCGCCGCCCAGGATGCCGTCCCGGAAGGCGATCACCAGATCGTTGGCGGTGGAGAATAGCCATGCAGAGGCGCTGACGGCCACGATGCCCAGCAGGATATTCCTCAGAAGGGGCGGGCGCTTCTCGTGCTGTACCAGCAGCATGATGCCCAGCCCGGCGCAGCAGAGGACGGTCAGGGCCAGCAGCACGGGCCGCAGGGTATCCAGCAGATCATTGATCTGCGGGTAATTGGTGATGTCAATCAGGCCGAAGGTCTTGGTATACAGCGTTTCTGCGACGTTTGCCACCTTGCAGACAAGGCCGGTGATGCTCCAGCTGACGCTGCGCAGTGCGTTTCCAACGATGTTATTATTCTCCAGCAGGGCGGCATTGTCCCGGTACCACTGGAGGTCGTCGGCGTCGGAATTGTCGTCGGACTCTCCCTTGTGATAGGGATCGTCCGCAGTGGGGGTCGTGGTGTTGTTTTCGCTGCCGGTCTCCGCTGCCAGAGCCGTCGTGCATGGCAGCAGACACAAAAGCGCCAGCAGCAGGTATATCACCATCTTCTTCACGGTTCGATCCTCCTTTTATCTTTTAGACCAGCCGCCGTAGCCGTAGATGCTGATCCACACGTCGATGGATTGCAGGTACGGCACCTGACTGCCTGCCACATAGCCGTCGCCTACATAGATGGCGACATGACCGGCATAGTGACCGCAGGAGGCGCAGAAGGCGCCGGAACGGTGGTCGTTTTCGTATACCTTCCCGGTGCCGGGGATGACACCGGAGAAGATCAGGGCGCCCTTGGGGATAGGGCCGTCCCGGTTGGCCATGGCTGCGCCGTGGCTGTAAGCGCAGCAGAAGCCCTCGTAGGGGAGACCGGCGTAGGTGTACACGACCTTACACCACAGCTCACAGTACCCGGCATAGCCGTTTTCAAAAGCTCCGTGCTGATTGCTCCAGCGCCGGGTCTCCGGGATGACACAGCCTGAAAAGTCCGTGTCGGTATCATCCACACCCACATAGGTGGCTTTGATGGGGGTGCGGCTCTCCGATGCGGACGCCTGACGGCCACCGAAAGCTGCCGTCACGTCGTCAGCAAAGCTGCCTGCCGCCGTGGCGACCAGCAGCAGGAAAAACACCAGAAAGCTGCTGCTGCCCAGCAGCAGCCACAGTTTCCATTTCCGCATTACCGGCCTCCTGAAAAGAGCGTCGCCTCGTAGTCTCTGCTGAGCCAGACACGGAATTGCAGCGCTCCGGCTCCGGCAATGGAGAGAACATTTTCGCCCTGCTCCAGAAAGGGGATGCTCTCCACCTGCGAGAAGGTCATGCCCTCTCCGAAGATCCTGCGGATATGCTCCTTGGTGCTGCTGTCCTGCTTGAACATGAATTTGTACGGGCACAGCTCAAAGAGGATGCGGATATTATCCGCACCGGAAAAGTCGCCCTCCGGCATATAGTCCCGGACGCTCTGGGAGGCCAGCACGATCCCGGCAAAATACTTCCGGGCCTCCCGCAGATACCGGGTCACCATGTCCAGGATCAGGGGCATGGAGGTATTCACCCAGCGGTGGCTCTCGTCGATGAGGATCAGGAACTTTGTGATGTCCTCGATAGCGTATGCGCCGCTCTCCCATTTCTCCTTCTCAGGGCCGCCCACGGCAATGGCGTTGTCCCAGCACAGGGACACCAGATTCTGCATCTGGGCCGTAAACACATTGCCCAGCTCCTTGATGGTGGAGATGTCAAAGGTGACGATCTTCTCACCGGTGATGTCGGATATGGTGGTGTGTCCGTCAAAGAGCCTGCCATAGTTGCTGCAGAGATTCTCCACGGCACCCAGCAGGATCTGCAGGTTCCGGGCCTGCTCCACATGGATGGCCGTCTCCACCTCCGTCTCGGCTGCCTTGTCCTGCTGCGCCACAAAGGTGATGTAGCCCTGTAAAAACTCCCGGAACTGAGAGAGGGTGGGGTAGTCCGTTGCGGCCCGGCCTGTGACGGAGCTGCCGTCTGCGGGTACCAGATCAAAGCCTGCGTAAAACTCCCGCAGGTAGTTGGCCAGCTCCTGCAGGAGCTGGTCTGACATGGACGGATTGATGCAGCGGAAGAACGCCTGCAGCTTGGAGATATGCCTGGCATAGGAGGCGTAGTCGTCCTCACCGGAGCGCAGGATCTCCAGCGGGTTCAGCATCCCATCTGAGCCGGAGCAGCGGATGATCTTGCCGCCGAACTCCAGCGTAAGGGCGGAAAACTCTCCGGACACGTCAAAGCAGCGGATATAATTCCCGATGCTGGCGTTCTGCTTGAATAGCTTCTTCAGCAGCGTAGACTTGCCGCTGCCCATATCGCCGCAGACGGCGGCGTTATAGTGCTTCCTCTTGACCGTTTTGGAAAAGAGATCGAATACCACGGCACCGCCCATGTCCGTAAAGCCCAGCAGCGCTCCCTGCTCATCCAGCAGGTCACTGTAATCAAAAGGATATCCCTCCGCCAGCTGCCGGGCCGTAAGGGACAGGCCCTTCATGGTCACGGGCTTGGCGTGTGTGACGGCGAACGGCTCGTAAAGAGACTGCCATTCCGTTTTCTGTTCCCCCAACAGGACGGTGTTCTTATAGCCGGAGGCGTCCAGATTGTCCTGCAGCTCCTTCGTCTTTTCCTCCAGCTCCGCCAGCATCTGGGCCTGCAGGAAGATCCGGAAGTCGCAGATCTTCATCACCTCGCCCATGCGTTCCAGCTCGTCATAGAGCTGCTGCAGCTCCGCCTGCCGCTTCTGGGCGTCATAGAGTGCGTTGTAGTCCTTGGCGTCGTAGGCTCTGGCGCCCTCCTCACCGATGGAGCGGTTGATGCTGCGCTTCACGGCGGCCATGTCCTCCGTGGCCACATCGAAGGAACAGATGCAGCCGCTGACGGTGAAGATCCTCGTCAGCCAGTGCCTGTCCAGTGTGTTGGGCAGGCCGTAGATATGCAGGCAGCGGCAGTAGCCGTCTCCCATACGGGTATAGGACGGATCTGCAAAGGTGATCCCGCCGTGTGGCTGGATCTGCTGAAAGAGCCGTGCGTCCACGGCCTGAGCTTTGGTCGTTTTCTTGCTCATCCTTCCTCCTCCATAAAGCCCGGTGCGGAGTCATCGTCCCCGTCCGGGTAGATATCGATGATGGTGTTCATGTTGGCCAGCTTCTCCAGCACTTTGGCCTTTTGCCTGGCGTCTATCTCCTCCACCAGCGGCTGGTAGCCGGTGGCGGCGTATTTTCGGATCATGTCATGGTTCTTGCGGAGCGTATCCGCATCCTTGCCCCAATAGGCAAGATAGAAATGCTGGGAGCTGATATTGGTCTCGGCCACCTCCAGCTCACGGATCTGCCGCTCCAGCCAGCGGATGCGGGTCTCGTCTCCGGCCTGCCGTGCGTGGTGCAGCAGCACTGCCTTCTGTCGCTCCAGCGAAAGCGGAAACCTCATGCTCAGGAATTTCAGATCGCAGCCTACGGTTTTCAGCACCTTGGTAAACTGATAGATCTCCAGCTCCAGCTCATCCTCCGCAATGTTCTGGAGGTCTCTGGGGACGAGCCGGAGAAGATCCAGATATGAGCTGTCTGCCAGCAGGAATGCGCCCACAGACGGCTCCCAGCTCCGCACGGGGAGTATGTCCAGGCATGTCTTTATGACGGCATTTTTCTCTTTTTTCTTCATACTTACACCTCCGCAATTTTTCAGTGAGCCTACCTTCGGGCACCGAGTGCCCGAAGGTAAAGGAGACAGGAGGCAGGGCCGCAGCCCCGCCTCCTGCCACGCTGTCAGGAAAACCACTCCATAAGCATATTGCCCAGTGAAGATGCGCCAAAGACCAAAGCGCAGCCGATGACGATGTTCTTCATGACCTCCTTAAACTTTGACCGTCCTTCGGCGCCTCCGGTGATGACGCCGATGCCCAGCACCACCAGTGCAAGGATCGTCAGCGCTGCCGCCACCTTCTGAAGTGCCGGTACGATCTCATACAGTCCTGCAACCAAACCATCCATAATTAAACCTCACTTTCTTCGTCCGTTTTCTTGTTGTTCTTCTTCCGCAGCATAAAGATCAGGGCCGCAGCGGCCAGCGCCACCACCAGTACCCCAGCGCCCACCTTCAAGATGGTCTCCAGCGCACTTCCAGTATCCTGAATGGTGTAGGTGGCAACGGCCTCCATTTCGTACAGGCCGTCCGGGTACTGACTGTCCGTGTAGGTGATTTCCGCCGTGTACTCCGGTTCCGTCTGATAGGTGGCCGTCCAGACCGGGGTCTGGCGTGTGCCGGTATAGATGGCCATGCGGGTATAGTTATCACCCTCCTGCTGGAAATCGCCGTCCCAGCTGCCGCCCGTCAGTGTGTAGCTGCTGCCGCTCAGGCCCAGGTACGCCGTCATCACGGCCTGCCAGCCGTCCCATAGGGGGGCGTCGCCTACTGTGACCACAGTATCACCAATGGCATACAGCCTGCTGGCGGGATTGGAGGTCTGAAACACAGCCGGAGCGGAAAATGCCTCCGTCTTTGTACCGGCTGTCACCGATGCCAGCGGCAGGCGGACGCCGTCCACCGTCAGGCTCTGCGGCACCTCCGACTCCGATGCGTATTCCTGCATCACCGTCCGGCTCTCGCCGGTGGCCCATGTGGGGGTCTGCGCCGTCAGGGTGCGGCTGGTGCCGTCTACCGTCTCGGTGATTTGCTTCGGGTAGTCGCCGGGATCTCCGGTGACGATGGTGCGTACCACCGTCACCGGCTCCCGATGCGCCTTCATCTCATACTCGACGCTTGTCAGGGTATAGGTCTTGCCGCCCTCCTCCACCGTCTCCGGGACGGTGTAGTGGGGGTTTTCCTGCGTGGCCGACTCAAAGGGATAGCTGCGTGTCACCGTGGTGTCTGCCGCCATGGCCACATTGGGCATGGCGCACAGCAGCACCAGCAAGCCAGTCAGCAGAAGCTCTTTCACTTTCAATGGGATTCCCTCCTTCGATAGATTTTTGTAGGAAAAGGAGCGGGTGTGTACCCGCTCCTTGCTCTGTATCAGCTGTGCCGTTTTCGCCGCAGCAGATAAGTCAGGCCCGCAGCGGACAGCAGCAGGCCAAGCACGGCGACGGTAACGCCGCTGTCGCCGGTCTTAACGCTGCCGCCGTCAAAAATGGGCTTGTCCTTGATAGTGATAATGCCGATGGCGGGTTCAATATCCACCGTTTGCCCCCTGTCTTGCAGATTGGCGTGAATGGCGACCTCATGCCCATCCATCTGAATACTTTCAAAGACTACCAACGCTTTGCCACCCAACAGGGCCGTGTCGATGGTGAACTCCAACTCCACGGTGCCATTCGGGTCGTTCCTGTCAAGATAGAAAACAGAAGTGTTGCATACGATTTTCGGCTTAGAAATTATCCGCTTTCACATCATCACGCATCAGCCGCTTCATCTTGTCCTCCAAGGTGTCCTTGCTCTCTGCGCTGAAATGAACGCCGATGATATAGGTGGTGCTGCCCATTCTCATGCTGAACGAGCCTGCCGGATTCGCTTTGGGTGTTTGGGTTGCTTTGTTGTTCTGTGCCATGCGATACCTCCTTAAAATGTGAAAAGCCAGACAGGGTGTGTGTCGGCAACGAAGTCCGGCAACGGGCTTCAAAAAACCTCGAACATTGTCCTATCTGGCTCTTATACTATTTTTATTCTTTTCTTTGATTTCTCCGTTGCTTTCGTTGTCAGGCTTCTTAAAACCCTTATAAATAAAAGAGATTTAAGAGATTCGCCCGGCAACGGGGTCGGCAACGGGATAGCAACCAGCTCGGCAACACGGTCGATATTTTAGAATGGAAGCTCTATCTGTTGGGCTTCTTCCTCGGTCAGCTCACGAAAACCGTCCGGAAAATCAGAGCCGGTTGCCGATAGCTCGTTGCCGGAATTGGATCGTTCCCAACCTCGCTGTCTGCCGTACTTGGCAAAGATTCGGGGATTGGAGAACGGTGTCCAGCCCTCGATGCTGTTGTTCATAATCTCGTTGATTTCCCGGATTTCCCATTGCTTCGGCTCGTCAAAGGAATGGTTCAGAGCTTCTGCATAGATCAGCTTGGAGCAGACCTGTGTACCACTGTAATTATCAAGGAAAGACTGAATCATCCCTGCCTTGGTGTCCTCCGGCATGAACTGCTTTTGCAGCTCTCGCAGCTCTTTGTTCATTTGCTTTGAGAGAGTCAGGCGAAAAGAACCGCTCCGATAGATGGTCATGGCTTCTGCCCACATCAGGTCGATATACGCCCTCGATGCGGCTTCATCTTCCAGAATATGAACCTCAGCTCGTTCCGGGTGTACCATGATGGGCAGGAACCTTCGGTTGCCGCTTCGGTCGAGGGGCAGGAAGTCCATCGTGTTGGAGCTGCCGCCGAACACGCATTGCCGCAATCGGTCTGCCGGGTGGGTTTCATACGGCACTTTGTAGGTTTCCTTGGCTCTGCTGATAAAGGACTTAATATCCTCAATGCTCTTGGCATTGGCGGTAGCAATCATCTCGGACATTTCGATAATCCAATGTCCCTGCATCTTGCGGTAAACATTGTCATCGTCAATTCGTTTCAGGTCATCGGAAAACCACTCGTCTTTGATTGCCAGCAGCCGGAAGAAGGTGGACTTTCCTGCGCCTTGTCCTCCGACCAGACAGAGCATGGTTTCAAACTTGCTTCCCGGCTTGAATACCCGGCTGATTGCGCCCAACATGAACAGCCGCAGACATTTATAGGTGAACTCGCTTTCCTCAGCTCCAAGAAAATGGGGCAGGGCGCAGCGGATACGCTCGGTGCCGTCCCATTCCAGACCGTTCAGATAGTCACGGATGGGATGGTACTTGTTGCAGTCAGCGACAATGGAGATTGCTTTCTGGATTTTCTTTTCGTTGGTCAGCCCGTACTGGTCTTCCAGATAGAGCATGAGGTAATTGAAATCCGTGTCATTCAAGGTCGTTGTCGGCTTGCTCCACCAGAGCGGCTTCACAATATCAATGCGCTCCGTCAGGATGTTGTAGCGGATTGCTCCTTCCAGCTTCGGGTCATTCTGAAATACCGTCAGACAGTTTCGGATGCTGTTTTTGACCGCTCCGTTATCGGTCGAGTCCAGATTTCTTCTGACTTCCTCCACGGTCATGCTTGTCTGGGTGTTCTGCAAATCGTTGCTCAAGATTCATCACCTCTTTTCTTTGCTCGGCAACCAGAGCCTTCTTTTCCTCAGCTGTGCCATACAGAAGAACATCCAGCAGATATTCGATATGGCTTTCTCTTTGCAGGGCTTCCACAAAAAGCGGATGCCATTCATCCTCCGGCTGCTTGGGTGCGTATTGCTGCTTCCATGTCCTGAGATGATGGAAGTAATCGGACAACACCTTGTAGCATCTGCTTTCTTCCTGGCGGTATCTCTGTTCCGGGGTAGGCTCTCGGATATGGGGCTTGATTCTGTGCTTCTGCCTGTTGTCGTAGCTAATGCCGAAATCATCAGCCAGCTTCATAGCGGCGGCTTTGCTGGGCAGTCCGAACAGGCGGGAAACAAAATCAACGGCATCTCCGTCCGCTTGGCAAGCGAAACAATGGAAACGCTTGTCCACCTTCATGCTGGGATTCTTGTCATTGTGAAATGGGCAGACTGCCATGCCATGACGGCTGACCCGGATGCCGTACATCTCTGCCGCCTGTCGGGTGGTCAAATTCTGTTTGACCGCTTCAAATACATTCATTGCATCTTCCTTTCGGGAACAAAAAAAGACACCTGACATTTTCACAATGAAAACGGCAAGTGCCTTACAGTTCCATATTCTGTTTTTTCTGTTGCGGGGTTTTCTGCTCCGGCTGATGGTTGCTCTGCTCTTGCAGGAACTTCATTCTTTCCGTGACGGAGTGCTTCGGTTCGGGCTTTTTCTCGATCTCGGACTGCTCCGGCGTGAGGACTTTGCTGACCCAATAGCGAATATCCTTCATCGGCTGCAATTCCTCCTTGGCGGTGGCAAGCTGTCCGGCAAGCTCGGTGTGGGTTGCTTTCAGCTTGTCATATTCCGCTTGCAGGGAATCCAGATTGACATTCAAATCCACGCCCTGCTTTTTGAGATAGCGGAACGCTTTGTTGAAGCTGTCCAGCTCGTCCTTGTGGCTTTCTGCGAACGCTGCCTGTCGTGCTTTCCAGCCGATTTTCAGATACTTGTCATGAACCGCTTTGTGAGTCTGGCAGTCTGCCACGGCGTTCTGAATGCCGGTAATGACCTTCATGCGGGCGGATGCTTTCTTCATGTCGGCATGGATGCCCTTGGACTTCTCACTCATGCCTTGCAGGGCTGCATCCAAATCTTCCAGCGTGAAAAGCTCATGCTCTTTCAGATAGATGATGGCTTTGGATACTGCCTTCAAATCATCGGTCGTGCCTTTCTGCTGACCGTATCTTGACCAGTCGCTGCGCTCTGCCTTTCGTAAGTTCAGATAATCACGCAGCAGAAGAACCAGATCGGGCGAAGTGTTCTTTGCTTGTGCTTCCGTTTCTGCAAAGGCTTCCTTGGTCGCTTCCACAATGTCTGCAATCCAGTTCCGCAGATTTTGGATGGTGCTGCGGATGGCATTCATCATGCGGTTAGCCGCCTTAATATCCCGGTTGAGATTACCGATGTTGGTTTCAATGCCCTTGCGTTCCAGAGCGCAAACGGCGGCTCCCATGTGGACGGTCGGAATCTTATCCAGTCCCTGCCGTTCATAAGAGCGCATATCCACTCGCTCAGGACTTCCGGCAAGTTCCAGATACTTGTTCTGAACAACCTCCCAGCCATGCCTCCATTCCTCGGCATGGTACTGCTCGTTCCAATCAACGGTATCCTCCTTGTGGCTTTTCCAGTTGCCGGAGGGAAGTCTGATACGCTCTCCGTTCTCGTCAAGGTCGTAAACCTTGCGGCTCTTAGGCAGCCACTTTCCATTTTCATCAATGGCTCTCATGGTCAGCATGATATGGCAATGAGGATTGTGTCCGGGAGGATCTGGGTCATGGATTGCAAAGTCACAGCACATTCCCTTGGACACGAAATGCTCTCGGCAGTATTCCTGCATCATTTGCGGACACATTTCAAGCGGCACTTCTCTTGGTAAGGCAACCACAAATCGCCTTGCAAGCTGGGAGTTCCATTGCTTCTCTGCATCCTCGGCAGCGTTCCAGAGTGTTGCTCGGTCGGCATATCCGGGTGGGGCATTGGTGGGCAGCATGACCTCTGTGTAAACCACCTTTTTCTTGTAAAGATAGTTTTTCATCTTCTGGTCGTACTCGGAAAACAGCTTCTCTCCGGCTTGGTAGGCAGCTCCGGCAACAGCAGAGCTGCCCTTGCTCCGCTGAACGATGCGGATTTCCAAATGTGGGACTGGCATTTTGGTTTGAACCTCCTTTCGATGGTAGAAAAAAAGACCGCTACTTTTCAGCACGGTCGGGCAGGGAGATATTCACTTGTTGTCGGGGAATGATTGTGGACAATTTCGATTGTCCTGCGATCGTTTCGGCGCAATGTCCACAGCAGATGCACAGCATCTGCATAGGGTAGCTGGCAAAGCCAGCGCAGGGGAAGTGTAGCTTCCTCTGGATGAATGGAGCAAGGGACTTTTGCGGAAATCATCAAGCTCCCTGCAAGGGGCTTTCGGCAGAACGCAATCACCATCTTTAGGTGGTGTATAATTGCGCCCTTGTCTCCGTCAAGGGTTTTCTCCCTCGTCCGCTCCCTGTGTTTCTCTCCGGCTCTCAATCAGCAGATTCAGCTTCTTTTGAACCGCTTCGCTCTGGAAAATGAAGGTCAGCAGCTCCATCACATCCTCATCGGTCAGGACGGTCGGCTCTTTCAAAAAGGTCTCCAACATTCCGGCACGAGTGCAAAGCCGATGGGTTCTCTCGCTTCTGGTCAGCCGTTTCAGCTCACTCTGCAATCGCTTCTCCTTGTGCTTGGCTGCGGTCAGTTTTCGCTCCGCAACATACTGTTTGTGTCTCAGCTTTTCCAATTCTTCGCTCATGGGCAACTTCTCCTTTCTGATAATGGGCAAAACAAAAGCGACCAACTTTTTACGGTTGATCGCCTTTGGCTTAATCATTATTTTTTCAAATCATATATCTTAATACTTTTCCTAAACATTCATAACTGGAAGCAGTAGAAACTGTATCATTACTTCCCGGAGCATTGATACTCACTCCGTAGCATATACCATGTTGATTGTAATAATTCAGTAGAACCTGCTCATAAGTACCACTTGGAGAGGAAGAAGATTCTCCGCTATTTAGCCATCTCCAATTACCAATAGCTTCATAAACAAAACTGTCAATCACAATACCTGACAAATGATAACTCGAAAAATAATTATCTCGAATATATCGAATATGTCTACAAGTATCATAAAGCAATCCGTTGCTACTTCTGTTTTTCTCAGCCATAGCTTCTTGCTCCGCCTTTGGATTGGTAGATTCCCATTTTCCACCGCAATTTGTATTTGGATATTTATATCCACCATATATGCTCTTGAATGTCGGAACAATTTCAAAACGCATTCCATCGGAAAATGCAATTTTTATAACTTGTCCATCAGCTCGAACATCACTTCTCGGATAAACATTTAATATTGCGTTTCGCACAGCCTGCAATAATCTTGATTGACCATTGCCACTCAGATTATTGTAGTGGTCAAAAAGATTACTTGGAAGTTCCACAAGAATATCTACATCACTTGTATTGATAGCTGTATTTCTTCCATAGCTTCCTACATAAAGGCTATGCAATGTGTCGCTTATTGAATTCCAAAACTCTTTATTGACGGCTTTTGTTACTGTATGATAGCGGAGGGAAATAAGCTTTCTGGTATCTTGACCTATTTTCTCTCCATGCTTCTCAACTCTGTTGCTCATTTATTTTCCCTCCTCAATGATAATGGTAAAAAGGAATCAATCTCTGCATCTGTAAAAGTATTATCCTTTTTTATTTTCAATGCTTTGCTTGCCTTATCAACAGCCTCATCTGTGGTGGTGGGTGCTTCAAGATATATAGCATCGGTTTTTTCAACCAATTCTTTATATCTTGCAAGAAGATTTTCAACTGAATCCGCTTTCAGTTTTATCTCTGTTAGTAAGACCTTATACTGATCTCTTACAGCAATCAATTTGTTGGCAGCTGCTTTATGAGAAGTGATAAACTTCTGCAAATCGAATGATTTGAAGTATGCCGTTATATAAACTGTAGCAAATGAAATTAGGGCAGAAACTAACTTCAACCACAGTGGATCCGTAAATATTAAAGCAACAATTCCAACTGATGTTAGAGATGCAGCCCCTATATTAACGGTTTCCATCTTTTTGAATTTCTCGGCATAAATATCTGCTTGCTTTTCCTGTATTTTATGCGACCAAACAACGCTGGCATAGGAATCTCTCACTACATCTTCCAACATCTTGTAATTTTCTATCATTTATCATGCCCTTTCTACATTTTATACCGATATGAACAGCTTGTAGCAAATTACTCACAAATGATATATTAGAAATTGGAATTACTTTCCTCAATCTCATGCATTGCTTTCACAATCATGTCTTTTGTTGTTTCATCTCCCCACACATCAAATGGGCATTTGTCCAACAAATTCATGGTACATTGAGAATAGGTGTTATTCGAGACATAATCACCGTAAGCTTCCAATCCGCTTATAAAACGCTTGAGAATTGCTTTGAAACTTTCGTTGCCACAATCAACTCCAATCCATGGTCTGCCTAATTCAAAGGCTGCTCCAAGAGTTGTACCACTTCCTGCAAAACAGTCCATAACTAAATCTCCTGGATTTGATGAAGCATTTACTATCATCTTTATCATGTCATAATTTTTTTCTGTAGGATATCCAGTTGTCTTTTGAGATTGATTAACGGAATCTCGATAATCCAACCAAATATCCTGTACCGGAATTCCTTTATCCGGTTCACAAAAGACCATCCTTCTTGGATTTCCAGTAGGACTCCAATAAATCTCTCCAGCAGCATCTAATTCATCAAGTTTTTGCGGCGTGTATTGCCAATGCTTACCTTGTGGAGGCATCTTTCCTCTCCATTCTTTTCCGGTTTCTCCATTGCGGATTCCAGGCGCATGTACTGGTACCTTCTTATATCTTCTGCCTGTTTTTTCATCAACACAAGGATATTGTTCAATCATCTTGTCCATTTCCCACGGAGAGTAAGGTCTGTTCCAAATATATTTTCCTGTTTTGGAATAAAACATAACATAGTCCGAGATATTACCATAGGTGTTTTTGGTGTAATTTTTTGTACTACACTTCTTGCGAGTTATAAATGCTCTACAATTTTCCTCACCGAATATCTCATCCATTATTAGCTTCATGGTGAAAGCCATTTTTCCATCCAAATGAAGATAAATAGAACCGTCGGTAGCCAATAATTCACGCATGATTATCAGCCTTTCACGAAGAAATTCAACATACTCTCCTCCACACAGAAAATCACTGTATGCGTGCTCTTGATTTCGATTTACAAAATTTGATGCAGTAGCGAACGGAGGATCTATATAAATCAACTTAACTTTGCCCTTATATCCATTGTTAAGCAAATACAAGAGGGCATCCTTGTTGTCTCCGCAATAGAAATGATTCTCGCCAGTTCCATTTACATCATAAAGTTTTTCAAATGTATGGTAAGAACTCTCTAAGATTTCATCTACATTAACTTTTCCATCATACGAGACAACTACAGGAATTTTTCGCTTAACAGTCTTAGTTTTAGGTGGTATTCCTGTCGCCATTATTCTTCTCCCTTAAGCCATTTTTCTGTCAGTCTTTCATCTATCATTCTTAGCGTTACAACCCTTACTTCGTTAGGATGTCGTTCCTCAATTCTTGAATAATCTTCCCACATAGAACCTAAAAGCAATCCAGGTCCGTCATTAAGAAAAATCACTTTTGTCCTTAATCCAGTAGCATGAACATAATTCAAAATCTCATCAGAACAGTTTTTATATCCTCCAGTACGATCATCCTCCTGAGCGCCACCTCGATCGCCATCATACCTCGCAAGTCCAACTGCATATATGGTCTTTTTATCTTTTGATGAAATTACAAAATCAAGCGGACGACTTATATTAGGGTAATCCTTCCAGAATTCCGTAGCCTGAATATCCGCTCCTGATCTTTTGGGACCCCATACATACAAGTCTGGGAATTTGATTTGCATCATATCAAAAAATTTTTCTGTTAAATCGTACCCTTTTTTGCCCCTGTCTTTATACTCCCACAGAACAGCACATATAGCTTCATCAGGAAAAGGGCGAGAATCAAATTTATCTTGGACAACATGAATTGGTCTAAATCCATTTCCAAATTCCATGCAAATTTGTTTTGCTTTTGTGTTTTTCTTCAGCATTTCTACAGGAGTTTCTGGAGAAACATATTTTCTAAACACACGACAGAGTTGAGTTCTCATCCATTGATTCGGAACAGATGCTATATTCATGAACAATGCATTGGAACTTTCAGATCTATGTAAAATTTCCGAAAAAGTTTCCAGCACAGGAGAATACAATCTACAAGCATCTTCTAAAATATCAGGGTAATATTCACCAGTTGAAAGCGTAATATAATTTCTTCTTTCTTCTGGCTTAAAATCTCTAAATGTTCTCATTTTCTTTCTCCATTCATATCAATAAAATCTAAAATATCGTCTACTTTGCAGTCCAGAGCAAGACATATCTTTTCGATGCTATCCAAAGATACATACTGGTCACGCTTTAATCGGGTTATGATGTTAGCACTAAAACCAGCTTTTTCCGTTAGCTCAGTTGTCTGGATGCCCCGGTCTATCAGCAAGTGAAATAGTTTTTTATATGTTACTGCCATATAGTCCTCCTTGCTCGCCAAATTCGTTATTCGTTATTATATCACGAATATGTGAATATTTCAAGCAAGCGGTAACAAATAGTACTGGACTTTCTGCTCTGAAATTGTGCTTTTTCAGAAAAACGATATAGCCGATACTCTATACATCTATGTAATATTACGGTCAAAACATCGGATGCAAACCCGACATTTTGACCGCATATCGCCTCCTAACTGTTACATGATTCCGTCCGGCTCTTGAACCCGGTTTGCTTTGCGCTCTCGCTTGCTTTTCGTCTGCGTTCCTCGCTATACGGTGCTTGCAGCCGGATAGACAGTCTGGACTTGTCCAGCACATAGATCACGCCGCCCTGGGCGAAGGATTTTTCCAAGCGGCAAAGGTCGGGGTGCTTCTTGCTGAACGCTGCCAGCCGCTTCCGCAGTCCGGCATTGTAGGTCTGGATGTGGGCGGTGTCCTCGCCCTCGTTGAACAGGATAATGGTCTCTTTCTCATACTTCGTCAAGGTCATACTCGTCATCCTCCCATTCAGTTGCCGGACAGCCGCTCACGATGCGCTCAAAAGCCTTTTCGTAGCGCAGATATGCTTCCATCTCTAAGCGGAGATTGAAGAACATACAGCGATACCAGCGGTCGGCGGTCGGGGCGTTCAGTTCCCTTGCGATTGCAAGGAAGAAATGCTTTACGGCAGGATCGGGGGCAAGCTCTGCCAGCGTACAGAAACGGTTGACCGTTGCTTCACGGTCGGGGCTGCCAAAGGCGTACAGTGCTTTCTTTTGGTTCATGGTCATAGTTTTGTTCTCCTTTGATTTGATATAATAAAAGCGGCAGGGACTTCACAAGGAAATACCTGTCGCTTTGCTGACGATATAAAATTGTTGGGTCAGGACTTGATAAAATCACGCAGTCCGTAGTTAATAACGGCGATTCTAATAATCAGCCATTCCGCAATGTGAGGGATGATAAAGACCACAAAGGCAACTGCCAGCAGTCGTAGCATTTCTGCTCCTGCGCTGATGCCGAACATCCATCCGGCAATCGTTATCAGGAACATCAGCCCGGCAAGCAGATTGAAGATAACGGTCGAAAACTGCGTGAAGAAGATACCGACCCATTGTATCATGGTGACTGCCACAATCAGCGGCAGCACCAGCAGCTTAATGATTAGCTTTATCAGTCCCATGGTTTCCTCCTTGCTTAGCTGTAAATCAGTTCATGCTTGATAATTTCCTCGGCTCTGTTACGGATAGAGTTCATGGATTGCACCCATAACATCTGATTTTTTGCTTTCATAGCTTCATTTACGCCCTCGGCTTCTGCCATCTGACGGATTATCAAGTCCAATCTATCCGCTGCCTGCTCGTTCAAATCCGCAAGGACAGTATGGAGCTTGCCCGACAAAAGCAGGTCGTTGTAAATTATCGGTCGAAACTGTTTCAGATAGGATTGATGCAGCCGTCCCCAGTGACCAATGGGGCGATGTTCCTCCGGTAGCTTCAAGTCTGGCACATAGTAATCGCCTACGAGGATGTAGTCGATGCCGTTTTCGTGGATTCTTGGCTTCAATTCTTTCATGCTGATACTTCCTCCTGTCTTGATTTCTTTTTGTGGTAGTCCTCTCTGCGCTTGGCAAGGTGGGCTTCGTATCGTTTGATGGCTTCGGGGTCTCCGGCTTCCGCATCGGCTTTCAATTTCTGATAGCACTTAACAGTGGCTTCACTCTGATATTTCCGCTTCTCAGCCAGCTTTCTTGCGGCTTCTTCATCGGTCTTGGCAAGCTCTACAAGGGCTTCGTGTTCCGCTTTTCGCTTGGCAGTCCTTGTGCGGATATACTCCTTTTTTCGGGCGTCCATCATGGCGGCATACTCTGGATCAGCTGCCATCCTTGCTTCTTCACGCTCCTTTTTGCGCTGTCTGGCTTCGGCTTCCTTGGCTCTCATGGCTTCCAGCTGTTTGGCTGCTTCGGGGTCTGTCTTTGCCTTTTCTTTCAATTCAGCCCGTGTCAGTTTGTTTTTCTTTTTGGCTCGCTCCACCCGCTTACGCTCAGTTTCAAGCATCTTTTCACGCTTGATGCGCTCTTTTTCCTCTAACTGACTGATATATTCCGGGCTGGCTTCTCTGGCTTCCTTTAGCTTCTGGCGGTGCTTCTGATTCCGTTCACGCTGATATGCCAGATGTTCTTCGTACTGTGCAATAGCTTCTGGGTCTCCGGCTTCCGCAGCTTCTCGCAGAGCGACCAGCTTCTGCTTTCTGCGCTCTGCTGATTTCTTACCCTTTTCCTGCTTCTTTCGTAGCTGCTCGGCTTCGATGGTGGCAATGCGTTCTTCCTCGGATACGGTCTCGACTGGCGGATAGTAGTTGCCGATGAAGTTGAAATGAATATCAATGTTCTGTTGGCGGTAGATGGTTCGACCACCTGTGGCTTCGTGAACCTCAATCCTGTCAATGAACGCATAGAGCATGGTGTCGGTCAGTTCTTCGCAGTCTCGGTATTTCTTGACCAGAGCGACAAAACGGGATGCGTCCACCTGCTTGATTTCGTCCTGCTGAACCAGATTTTCCAGCTCTGCAACACGCCTTTCCAGCAAAATCTGTTCTTCATCGTACTGTTGAATCATGCGCTGTGCCTGTCGCTCTGGCAGCAAGCCGCTCAAGGTACTCTCATAGAGCTTGTTGATTTTCTCGTCCAGCTCAGCCATTCGCTTCTTTGCTTCGGCAAGTTCCTGATAGCCGTTGTTTGCTGTTCTGGTCTGTTGCTCATTCCAAACGGCTTTGAGCTGCTGAATAAACTCGTCCTCATTTTCAAGGACATATTTGCTTACTGCCTGAATTGCCTGCAAAATTGCCGCTTCCAGAACCGATGTTTTTACATAATGGGAAACACATTCGCCGCTCTTGCTTCGATAATTGCCGCATTGGAAAGCGGAATCTGAATCATAGTGCGTTTTGCTATGATTTGCTTCGGGACTGATATATCCCATTCTTGCGCCGCAGTCGGCACAGTATACCAAGCCGGACAGGCGGTGGGAGTAGGTGCCGTTCGCCACTCTCGGCTTTTTCTTTGAGCGTATCTTTCTGGCAATATCCCATGTGTCTTGGTCGATGATGGCTTCATGCGTATCGGGGAAAATCATCAGCTCGTCCGGCGTTGCGGCTCTGCGCTGCTTGGTCTTGAAGTTCTCGCAGATGGATTTGCCCAACACGGTATGACCGAGGTATTCCTGCCTGTCGAGGATATAGCCGATGGTGGTGGCGTTCCAGCGGTAAGGGTCTGCAATTTCCTTGTGACGGCAATTCTTCGGCTGATTCATGGCAGCGTAGGCAGACGGTATCAGCACCTTTTCCTTTGCCAGAATTTCCGCAATGCCTGTTGTGGTAACGCCCCGACATGCCAGCCGAAAAACTTTCCTGACAACCTCTGCGGCAGGCTCGTCCACGATAAGGGTCTGTTTATCGCCCGGTTCTCTCTTGTAGCCATAGGGAATGGAGCCGCTGCACCTCAGCCCTTCCTTCATTCTGGACTTGAATACCGCCTTGATTTTGTTGCTGGTGTCCTTTGCGTACCACTCGTTCATGATGTTCAAAAACGGAGTGAAGTCATTGTCCTGCGGGGTGGCGCTGTCCACATTGTTGTTGACAGCTATGAAACGAACGCCCTTCTTCGGGAAAAGAATCTCTGTGTAGTAGCCAACTTGCAGATAGTTTCTGCCAAAACGACTGAGATCCTTTACCACAAGGGTCTCCACTCGTCCGGCTTCGACTTCTTCCAGCAGGGCGGCAAAACCGGGACGATTAAAGTTCGTACCGGAATAGCCGTCATCATAGAAGTGCCGAATATTTCTCAGCCCATGCTGACGGGCATATTCTTCAAGATATTTCTTTTGATTCTGGATGGAGTTCGATTCTCCAGCCTGTTCATCATCTCTCGATAATCGCTCATATAGAGCTGTAATTTTGATTTCTTCTTTCTTTGCCACGGTTTTACCTCCCTTCTTTATGTAATTAAGCAGGTAAACATCGGTCGTGCTTGTGAAACACACCCTTTGTCTATCTGCTTATAGTATAACCGTTGGGTTCCGTGGGAGTAAAGATAGCGGTGGCCGTCACAGGCTTTCCGCCCTGCTCCAGAGCCTTGCCGGTGGATTTATCCATCACTGTACCGGTGATAACATATTCCTTGCCGGGGATAAGGTTGGTGTACCCCACTACATCTTTAAGAACATAGGTTTTGCCGGATACCACATTCTTTTTGCCATCGATGGTGGCGGTGGTGTGGATCTCCGGCCAGTGGACAGTCTGGCCCTCGTCGTCGATGTCAGCGTGAACTGCCAGTTCCTTACCTTCCTTGCTCAGCGATTCAAAAACAACGGTGGTCTTACCCGCCAGCAGGGAGGCATCCACGGTAAACTCCACCGTCACCGTGCCGTCTGGCTCGGCGGGGGTAAAGGTGATGCTGGTAGTGATCTCCTTTCCGTCCTGTATCAGCACTTTTCCGGTGGACTTATCCATGAGTTTACCGGTGACGGTGTATTCCTTGCCAGGAATCAGGTGCTTATAGCTGACCACATCGGAGATGGTCTGCGTCCCCGCTGCCTTGGCGATATGCTCTCCGTTTACAGTAGCAGTGGTGTGGAGGATGGGGATCTCCTCGTCTTCCATTGAAAAGGCTGAATCGCTGACTACGCTGCCCACGGTGACGGACATATCCTCTGCCACAAACCAGCCCTCCGGGGCTGCTGTTTCATGCAACGTATAGGTTGCGCCAATAGGCAGGTGGTAGATCACATGGGGCGTGTCTCCGCTGACCCATTCATCCACCACATGGCCGTCCTTATCAAGCAACTGCAAAGTAGCGCCGATGACAAAATTTCCCTGATAGTCTACCTTGGACAGATGCAGCTCTGTGGGAAGATCTGTCATGGTGATGGTCTGCACCTCGGCGGTGTCCTGTACAATGAAGGTCACGTCATCCGCCAGCAGCCAGCCCTCTGGGGCCGCTGCCTCATGCAGCGTGTACTCCGCTCCGATGGGCAGACCGTACAGCGTATGGGGAGTATTCTCCGTCACCCACTGGGCGGCCACATTGCCGTCCTTATCCAGCAGCTGCAGGGTAGCGCCGGGAACGAAGTTCCCCTGATAGTCTACCTTGGCTACACTGATCTGGGTGGGGCTGTTGGGGGCCGTCAGGGTAATTACGGTGAGGCCATCCTCCTGTGCTGCATTTTCAGGCAGCACATCAAAGAGGAAGGGCTTGTCCGCCAGCACATAGCCGCTGGGTGCCACTACCTCCACAGCCTGATAGCCTCGGCCATACTCCAGCTCACAGGGCAGTTTCATAACGCCGCTGCCGTCTGTGTACCAGGTATCTGCGCCCCACCATTCCAGTTTCTGGCCCTGAGGGGCGATAATCTGGAAGCCGATGCCAGCTGCGGGGATGGCCTCGCCGGTGATAGCGTCCACCTTCACCACCTTCAGGTAGCTGTAGAACCGCTCGTTGTTGATGATATAGCTGTAGGTCTTTCCGTTCTCGTCGATTTTTACGGTGAAGGGTTCCATCAGCCTGCTGCCCTCCCAGCCAGAGGTCTGCTCCACAGTATAGAGGCCGTAGGGCAGGTCGGGAGAGACGGCGAAGCCGTCCTTATCGATGGTGAGCTGCGCTCTGGCATTTGCAGGGGCAGCGTCATAGCTCCCGGCAGAGGCGAGGTAGATGTTGAAGGTGGCACCCACCTCCGGGGTCTCCACCTTGGTGGTGCCGGTATCCGTGTGCTTCACGATTTGGATACGGCCCGTGACCACCTGCTCCGATACCGTGGGGGCATTGTAGCTGTTGACAGCCTCCAGTGTTCCGTCGGGCGTGATGTTACGGACATACACAGTGGGGTCGATCAGGTAGCCCTCCGGTGCCTTAGTCTCTTGAATCAGCAGCGTACCGATGGGGAGGGTGATTTGTCCCATACTGTTATAAAACAAATCATCTCCGGACACTTTGAGGGATTCGTCCATAATACGAATCCGCCCCTTTTCATTGGTCTTGAAAGCCCAAGTGCGGGTAGGCGCACCGCTGGCCTCGGTCTCCGCTGCGGTGGCATACTGCCCGTCATAGTACCGGAAGGTAAATTCTGCACCGGCCAGCGACGCATCGCCGCTGGACACCTATGCCGATAGGTAAGGCTTTGATCTCTCGCCGCCTTTTCCCCCGGCCCACACCCGGCGTACACCTTTCAGCGTACCGGGCGTTCCATCATATCTGAAATAAAATTGACACAAAAAATGCCGACCTGCTAAAGTCGGCGAAGTTGACAGGAAACGGATATCCTGTTACAATATTTGACAAGAGTGCTGCACGAACGGCAGGCGGTTGGCTACACCACCCGAAAGGGGGTGAGGCTTATGCCGATAACTTTGACCTTACATATCCTTGGATTTGTAATTACGATCAAGGTTAAAAGCGAAAACCGCCACTCTGCCAAGTGACGGTTTTCATAGCTTTGCTATAATTCTGTAACTTTCCGCAGAGCCAACCGCTTGTCGCAGCACTCTTTCTATGCTTATCTTACCACACGGGCAGAAAATGTCAAGTGTGGTTTTTCTTTTTTAGGGTGCCTTGGTCGCACCACAGGAGCAGATATAGTAGTCTATCTCTTGATGCTCACCAACCTTGACTTGCCGCCCCTCGGAACGCCATTGGTCACTCTCGCCTCGATCCAGATGATAGTCACTATGTTCAATTAGTTGAGCATTAGACCATCCTGTCATATCTTGACCACAGGTAACGCAGTAGCTGATTTCACGCATCTCGTAATCTTCGACCGTCTTATACACCGGCTCCCAGCTGTGCTGGTGTACCGGCGTAGGATCGGGCGCTACCGGGGTGCTGCTGCCACTGTTGCCGGAATCGGAGGAGCTGTCACTGCTTCCACCGGAAGAATTGCCAGAACTTCCGCTGGAGGAGTTGGAGGATCCGATGGAACTGCTGCCGGAATCAGGATCGCTGCCATCGGCAGGCTTTGCATCCGTCTTAACATCCGTTTTGGTGTCCGCTTCGGGCTTGCTCTCGGCGGCCTTGCTGGGGAGGGCTTTCAGCTGCTGGGCGGCAAGAACCAGCTTGCCGCTGCCGTCCACCACATTGCCGTCTTTGTCCAGTGTGTAGCCGGTGACGGCCTTGCCGTCCTTGTCCACTACGGTATCCTTGCCGTCTACAGTGGAAATATACAGCTCCGGTGTGACCATCGAATCGGCCTTATTGTCTGCTTTCTTGCCGCAGGCCACCATGGTCAGCACCATGGCAATGGCCAACATAAGCGCAAAAATTTTCCTCATAGGGGCCTCCTTTCTGTCCTGGAAGGGTGTTTCTAATCATAGCATAGTTTCCTAAAAAGTGCAAATGAGGTACAAAGTTTGTGTCAATTTTGTTAGTTTCAGATATGACTGGCGCCTGTTGCTCCATCCCCATTACAGAGACTTCCTCGCTCGTGACGCCGCTCTCGCAGCTTATCTGCCTCATGGAGTGAGTAGCTATGCAGACAAACTGTTTTCTGTGTTCCGCTGCACCTATCATGGGATAGGGTTAGGAGCCGTCCTATGGGGTAGCGGTCTTTTTGGAGAGGTCTTTCGCCGTGATGATAGTTACTCGACCTCAACCGCTATACAGGCTTTCGCCTGTCAAGCGCCCCGTACCTTCGGAGGTTCGTCAGTGCGGCGTGTGCAGGCCGCACATTCTCTCCATGCCTATCCGACACCCGGCCTATCTGCATCATATCCCGAAGGACTTAGACACATTCGGCCGACTTTAGCGGGATCAGCACCCCGGTCATACTCCATATAACCGGCGCACTCCGCAGTTCAGTGTGGGCGTTGCCGCCCATCAGCGCAGCAGTTCAGGCTTAAAAAGCCCGGACGGCCTTTTCAACCGTCAACGCATCTCACCATCACCGCTTGTCGCATCGATCTTCTTCAACAGTACGCCGACAGGATCGCTTTGGGGGTTATCGGAAACACTCAGGGTCGTGGTGTTTCCGGCTGTTACACTGAAGGAGTAAACGCCTGTATCCAGAGCATAGCCCTTGGGAGCCGTCAGCTCACGACGCCAGTAAGTTCCGGCCCGCAGTTCCAATGTTACGGTGTTGCCGCTTGCGTCCGTGGTCAGGGTACCCAGCCGATTGCTGTCCGACCATGCGTCCGACTCACTGCCGTATACGCCGTACACGGCCCCGGCCAGCGAATAGCAGCTGTTTCCGTTTGTCAAAGCTGTGTTGGCGCTGCTTTTGGTCAGAGTCACCTTGCCGGTGGGCTTGGTACGCCACAGGAGCATTACCTGATAACTGGAGTTCGAGGGGCGACCAATGAATGCCTCAAAGCTGTCCGGCACGCTAACGCTGCCTACCTCATTCTCCACAGCGGTGATGCCGCTATCACGGGAGCCATTGCCCAGCCCCAGATGATTGGCCGCAGCATGATGGATGCACCATGTACGGTAGATATCGGAGGTCTGGGATGCCATATAGGCGTAGCGGGTCATAGTGGTATCTGCTTCCGATAGGGAGAGCGTGGAACCGACGGCAGGGCCGTCCTTGGCAGGCTCCACGCAAATGCCACGCCCAGTGCTGTCACCGTAGTCTACTTCCACCACGGCATTGCCGTTCATGCCGGGGTAGAGCGGGTGCGGCTGATAATTCATGCTGATAACACGGGCGTCTGCCGCAAGAGCGGTGACGATCATGCAGTTTATCAGCATGATGGCCGCCAGCACAGAGGCCAGCAGTCTGCTCATAGGTTTCTTCATGTGTCTCGTCCTTTCTTGAAATGAATTTTTGTATATATGAAAAGGAGCCGCTGTGCAGAGGCTCCTTGAATCGTTGTAAAAAGAAAGACAGCGAGGTGTTCGCTGTCTTTTCTGATATATTATTCCGTTTTGTTACTGACCGATCTTGGGGAGCGGCAGGCTGTAAGTCTCGCTGCAAGCCTCTGCCCAGTCCAGCAGGGCGTTGACGCCGTCTCTGGTGATCTCGGCGTATTCCTCCATCCGATCCAGACGTTCGTCCATCTTATCCAGCCGGGAATCCATCCGATTCAGACGCTCGTCCATCTTATCCAGTCGAGAATTGATTTGAGCAAACATTTCGCTGTGCTGTTCCAGCAGCACAAGGATCTTTTCTTCGTTGTTCATAGCTGTACCCCTCTCTTTTGATGTATTGTATCCTTTAAGAATCGTGTTGTCAAGGTTATTTGGCTTCACCGATTGTAGCAGGTTCTTTCCAAAAGGTCAAATCGTTGGGGGAGATCAGTCCGGCAACTCTTCCTCCAGCTCCTCCGGCAGCGGCTCTGCCGGTGCAGCGGTGTCCTTCCTGCTGTCTCCGAAATAGATATTGTCGGCCACCACCTCGGCGCTGTGCCGGTTGTTGCCGTCCTTGTCCTTCCAGTCATGGATCTGCAAGCGGCCCTCCACCACGGCCATGCGGCCCTTGGTGAAATACTTGGCCACAAACTCCGCTGCGGCTCTCCATGCCACGATGTCGATGAAGTCCGTGGCCCGCTTGCCGTCCTCGTCCTTAAAGTCACGCTCCACGGCCAGCGAGAAGCCGGTGACTGCCGTGCCGTTCTGGGTGCGCCGCAGCTCCGGGTCGTGGGTCAGACGGCCCATCAGGATGATCTTGTTCAACATGGTGATTTCCTCCTTAAATTAAAATTCATGCTCGTGTGTTGTGGTGTGCTGCTGCTCTCGCTGCTGCTCACGCTCCTGCTTCAGCTCGGCCACCGTGCGGTTGCCGCCCTGCTCCACGGTGATACCGCTGTTGACATTGGCGTCCAGCCCGTTCTGCAGCAGCCAGAGCTTCAGATCGCCGTGGAAGGACAGCAGTTCTTTCCGATTCAATACCTCGTAGGCGCAGACCTTTCCGTCCGGGATGTCAGACGCCGTTTTGTTCCGGTAGCGCAGCACTGTCTTTCTGCTGGTACCCAGCTCACGGGCCACCTTGGAGATGTTCGCCTCATGCGGATGCTCCTCAAAATACCGGACGACGTTGACCATGTGCTGGCTCGGCGTGTACTGCGCCACCGGCACGAAGTAAAAGTGCAGGTGCGCCTCTCCGCTCTCATCCTTGTGTACCTCGGCGGCCACCACATTTCGCTCTCCGTAGCGCTGGGCCAGAAAATCATAGCAGAGCCGGAAGAACTGGCGTTCCTCCGACTCCGGAAGATCCTTGGGCTTGGTGATGACCCAGCCGCACATGGTGCGCACGTCCTCACGCTCCATACAGTGGAGCTGAGACAGCCGCTTTTGCAGATAGTCCGCAGGGGCCATGTCTCTGTCGGGAGACAGAGAATAATTCAGGTGCGTCCTGCTGCTGTCGATGTCGGCGTTGGCCGGATATCTGACTTGCCGCAGGATATGCCGCAGCTGATTCGAGTTCGATCGCTCCCCGAATTTCTCCACGGATGCCATGCTTTTCCTCCTTTCAAAAGGTGGGCAGTGTGCCGCAGCGGCACACTGCCGAATCATGTTCGCCGCACGGCGAACACCTACACCCGGCAGCAGCGCTGACGGGTGCGCTTGCCACCGGCAAGCCTCTCCACGGGGGTCAAGGGGGCCGCAGTCCCATTGCAACCCGAACATACCTGTGAGGGCGACTGTCTCGGATATAGCTGGCGTGAACGCCCGTAGGGTGTGCATGACTGCTATATCTTGTAAAGCAAAAAAGCACACCACTGGAAACCCGCATGAAATCTGGGTTTTTCAGTTGAACTGCAAAAACTGCGGTTTTTGCAGTTTCGGTGGCTTTTTTGGGGTCTGCGGAGACATTCCGCAGGCCCGCTGGCGGCAGGGAAACTGTCTTTCCCCGCCACCTCCGTCTTACAGCTCGATGTCATGCTCCAGCACATAGCGCAGAGCCTTCTCCACATAGGCTTCCCGGTCACGCTTCTTCACGGTGATTGGGAACAGCGTCTCCGGCACGGTATACTTCCGAGGCTTCATCGGTACCGGTGCAGCGGCCTCCGTCTCTGCTGCCGGGGCCTGCATGATCCGCAGAAGCCGCTGCGGTGCGTATTCCGCCTCGCTGCCGCTGCGGTTCCACTCGTTGTAGTCTACCCGCAGGGCATGGCAGCTGCCGTCTGCCAGCGGGAAACGGTAGGTGCGCCGCAGCTGGAGCAGCAGCCGCTGGGTGTCGGTATCCAGATAGGAGAGGTCAACCGCTGCGCCCTGCGAGATATCCTTCCGCTCATAGAGCCGGTACAGCTCGTCAATGAGATAGGTGAGTCGGATTTTTCGACGGACAGTCCTGCCGGACTGTCCGTACATCTCGCCAATGGTATCTACCGTTTCCCTTTTAGAACTTTCGGACACGGTGTCCGGAAGCCCGCACACCTCTCCGATGGTATCAGAAGTACGCTTGCTCCCGTTGGAACTTTGTGCAACCATTGCACCAAGTCCGTCATCACCCTCCATGGTGTTTTGCCCCTCCAGCATCGCCATCAGGTCGGTGCGCTGGCCCTGCCGCTGCATGGCATCAAACAGCTGGCGGTAGGCCCATGCCTTTTCCAACTCGGTAACGCCGGTGCGCTGGAGATTGCTGTCGTTGATGATACGCACCGCCTGCACATCGTCCACCCGGACGATGCTGGCCTTGATGGTTTCCCAGCCCAGGTCTCTGGCGGCCCGGACACGGTTGTGTCCGGCGAGGATCTCATATTCGCCGTTGATGGGGTAGCTCTGGATGCTGTCCCTGGGCCGGACGATGACGGGGTACACCAGGCCGCTGGCTTGCAACGATGCTTTCAGCTCGGAGTAGGTTTCCTCGTCCAGTTGGCGGAAGGCGTTCTTGGGGCTGGCGGACAGCTCCTTCAATGGCAGCTCCACGGCGTCGTCCTTGTGCGGCTCCTCCTTCGGCAGCTGGCCGAGCAGCGGGGTATATGTCCACTTTTTGGCGGCCTGCTCCGCCCGCTCCTGACGCTGCCGATCCATCTCGGCATAGTTAAACATGGGGATCTTGCTCACATCCCGCTTGGGATATGGATAGGGGCCTTTGCGGTCTTTCAGCATAACGGGTTCCTCCTTTAACGGGAGCAGCGGCAGCCGAAAGGCTGCCGCTGCTGTTTGGTTTGTTTACTTGTTGGGACAGGTGCGTCGTCTTAACTTCGGGCACCGAGTGCCCGAAGTTAATTACTGAGCAAACGGGAACTGAGTTCCCGTTTGCTCTGAGCGGTAATCAGTGTGTCCAATCCTGCTCCTTATCATGGGCGACAGGCTGCTCCTGTGTGTGCGTTACAGGGTTCAGCTTGGCCATGGCGCTCCTCAGTCCGGGATCGTCCTGCATATGTTGGCAGTCGATGTAATGATCCATTGCCACTTCAAGTACTCTAAAATCACAACACCGTTTTGCCAACTGTGGGCGTGCGGTCTTGCTGGTGATGATGCGATAGAGTTTTTCTGCTTTTTGGATAATCGAAGCTGCGTTCGCTGACGTGTTACACCAAGATAATTGATTGGCCAGAAGATTTTTGTAATCAACGGTAGCCTTATCGTCTGTTGGCAGGATTCGTATATCAATGTGTTCAAGCTGATCTGAATGGATCGGGATCATGTTATTAAAATTGATAGCACCCCAGACACCGCCATTGATCTTCAAAAAATCAACCTGATTTTTCATGTGCAGATGTTTGGGCTTCGGAGAAGTAAGAGGAGCGTAATAGTCATAGTCATTCAGAGTAAGGACGATTCCAATAAACGGACGAGCCTCTTTTTGATCCATAGTGTATGGAACGCACGGGTCACTTTTACGCAAATAATCGCAGTATAAGGCATCGGCACGGTAGAAAGAAAATTTCATATAAACCTCTCAAAAAAGAGGGCTGGACACTATACAGTCCAGCCCTCAACTTTTCAGTTCCCACTCGTGGTAGGGTACACCGCTTTTTTAGCTCCCACTTACGGTAGGGTACACCGCTTTTTTAGCTCCCACTCATGGTAGGGTACACCGCTTCTTGGGTATTGCTACCCTTCGGTAGTATTATACGCAGGACATAAAAATATGTCAAGAGTTTTTCGTGACAGCAAAATCACCGGTCAAATTCTATTCATAAAGAAAATCGTCACTGCCCGGCAGTCGGTGCCTTGCCGTCAGCCGGTCGGCCTGTTACCAGAGGCCAGACGCCCCGGAACCATGCCTTCCACGCCATGCAGCCGGAGCTGCAATACATGGGGTCTCGGCGGCAATTCCCGCAGGGCGTCGCCGGGACATGGATGCGCTTTCGTTTCATGCCTTCACCTCCTTCTCTATGTACTGTCTGATCCACGCCGTCAGGGCGTCCTGAAACGCCGGGTCTTTGGTCAGCTGCTTTGCGCCTTCCGGCAGCAGCTCCTCCGAGATGGAGATACTGATACGCTTCGTCCGGTGGGGCAGCTGCTCACCGGACAGGCCCAGTGCCTCCTCTGCATCCAGCGCCGTCAACCTGCCGTCTGTCTCTGCCTGCCGCAGCGCCTTGGCCTGTGCTTCTTTCAGCAGGATTTTAGGGTTGTCAGCCAACACAGCCACCACGACCTGCTGGCTGTTAGGTGAGAGGAATGCCAGCTGATACCCGGCCTTTACTTGGATGCCGGTCTTGCTGTCCACCGCATTGGCATCTACCATATCCAGCAGCTCCGGGATCAGGTCATTGAGCTTGATATACATATCCAGCGTTTTGGGGCCGATTCCGAAACGCTGAGCGGCAACATCTCGGTTTCTTCCCAACTTCGGGCACTCAGTGCCCGAAGTTGTATCCGTCCGTTGACCCTGTGTTATCCCCGTTTCGGTTTGAACTGCTTCCAGCCACACTTTGTATGTCTTGGCCCGTTCGGAGGGCAGCCAGTCCGGGCGCTGGATGTTGGTCTCCGCCATCATGATGTCGGCGTCTGCATCGGAGAGCTGCGCCACGATGCAAGGCACCGTGGCCAGCTCCAGCTCCTGCGCCGCCGTCCACCTTGTATGTCCGGCGATGATCTCATAGGCCCCCGGCTGCACCGGGTCACGCCGCACCAGCAGCGGCGTCCGAATGCCGCTGCTGCGGATGCTGTCCACCAGTGCCGTGTAGTGGGGGCTGCCCGTCCGCACCTTGAAGGTGTGGTTGCTCTTGGGCCGCAGCGCCGTTGCCGGAAGCTGCTGCACCTGCTCCTGCTGGGCAGCAGCAGGGATGCCGCCCAGAATGATATCCATGCCGTTGTCCTGCCCTTGCGTCATGGCAAGGCGTTCCTGCAAGGTCATTTGCTTTCCTCCTGCTCTCGATAAAATACCGGTATGCACGGCCTGCGTTTGCTGCCGGTCTCGTCCGTAATGCACTGATCTACATAGCAATCAGCCAGCATGGCAAAGTACCGGATGTTCTGAAGCTCATCCTGCGACACCGGAACACCTTTCCGCTCACAGGCTGCAATGGTGAAATAGCCCTGCTTTGCAGCAGCGCCAACTGAACCCATATACTTTACATTTTGGCTTTCATACTCTTCCTTTGTTTTGACATACCCCTGAGATAAGCGTAGCTCCTTGGAAAGAGTGCGCCGACGAATCGTGTTCCCACCACTCATCTTACCAGCACCTCCTTTGCCACGGCCATGTAGGCCCGTCCGATCTCACTGCCCGGCTTGCTGACGCAGCTGCGTCGCTCACGGGGTGCATTGCTGGCCTCGGTCAGATAGGGGATCATGGCGTCAAATACCTTGTCGCCCAGAGCGGCGATGAGGTCATCCCGCACCTGCTGGACGCTGCTGCGGCGACGATCGCAGCGGGTGAGCAGCACACCCAGCACCTCCAGCGCCGGGTTATAGCTGCGCTGCACCTGCCGCACCGTACCCAGCAGGTCAGAGATACCGGCCACGGCGTACTCCTCCGGCTCTACCGGAGCTAGCAGCCCGTCTGCCGCTGCCAGAGCGTTGATGGTCAGCAGATCCAGTGACGGCTTACAGTCCAGCAGGCAGTAGTCGTAGGAGGCTGCTCCGTCCGACATGGTCAGCGCTGCGATGGCCCGTGCCAGGACTCGTGCGCCATCGGCCACGGTGGCCAGCAGGGTAGGAGCGCTGGACAGAGCAGGGGTGGCCGGGATGTAGTCCAGATCCTCTCCATCGTGGTGGCGGATAAATCCGGACACTACCACAGGCATATTGTAGGCGGTGAAGTAGATCAGCTCGTTGACGGTGCTGGGCGTATTGTCGGGGACATATCCCAGCGTGTCGCTGAGGTTGCGCTGAGGGTCAAGATCGATGAGCAGCACACGCTTGCCCAGCTTGGACAGGGCTGCGCCCAGATTGATGGTGGTGGTCGTCTTTCCGACGCCGCCCTTCTGATTGCAGATGGCGATGATCTTCATGTTTTTTGCCTCCTATTTGTTTTCATTTTTTGCTCCGAAATAGTTGTCCGGCAGGGGTGCGCACCCCTGCCGGTTCGGAGGTCAACCGGCACCTCGCCTCATGCAGCAGAGTGCCGGATATGGTATAATTTGGATGGACTACTACGAAGGAGAAAAAAGATAACATGGATTTTTTGGATATCAAAGTGCTTCTTGAGGAACTTGTTCAATGCTGCCAGTCACCCGATATAAGCGTTTCGGAGTGGGCTGAGCGATGGTATGGCACTTACGTTGCGAACCGTGATATTACCGAAAAGTCGGCGACAATGTACAGGCAGAAGCTGAAACACTATATCTTACCGAAGATTGGCGATGTGCCAATGCGAGAAGTAACGGAGATACAGCTTCAGGAAATATTAAACAGCTCCAATAGCAGCAAATCCACAGCCCAAAAGGTAAAGATTGTGATGCAGGCAATGTTTCGACGAGCAAAGTCGTGTAAATTGATATTGAATGACCCATCTGAAAATATCGTGTTGCCGAAGGCCCCGGAAGGGACACACCGTAGCATCACAGATTTAGAAAGAAAAGAAATTCTGCGGTTAGCAGAGGAACACTATGCCGGGCTTTATGTGCTGACACTTTTGCAAACGGGAATAAGGCCCGGTGAAGCAATAGCATTACGATGGGGGGATATCAATTTTAAGGAACGGACGATTACAATCAGCCGTGCCGTAGAGAGCGGGACAAAGGTTAAAATCAAAGACCCAAAGACTTCTGCGGGGGTGCGAGTGCTTCCAATTTCTGATTATCTGTATGAACGCCTTTGGCACAGAAAAAAGAATGCAGACAAACTTATCTTCTGCCAACCACTCACCGGGCGAATGCACTCGTCCAGCAGTGCGAATGATTATTGGAACAATTTCAAGCGGGCGCTGGATATTCAAATGGGAGCGAAGGTTTATCGTAATAAGATCGTACAAAGTGTGGTAGCGGAGGATCTGGTTGCATACTGTTTGCGGCATACATACTGTACAGATTTACAACGAGCCGGTGTACCAATCAATGTTGCAAAGTACCTCATGGGACATTCGGATATTTCTGTGACCAGTAAAATATATACATCTATGACTCCGGATGTTATTGACCGAGCCAAAGAATCTATGGATGATTTTTACAGCAGACTCTGACTCCGTATGTGAGGGTTCGAATCCTTCTCCCGCTGCCACAAAGGCTTTCGGCAATCGCCGGAGGCCTTTCTTTTTTATAGTGTAAGTTCATAGCGCAAAAAGCAGGAGGGGACGCAGAGCGTCCCCTTCTGCTTTTTGCGGAGAAAGTGGGGCCTGCCGGGATAAAGGCAGGTCCCTTTTTTCATAATATGCAGTAGGAGGTGAGGCGGATGACGGATGCTAAGCGAGGAGCGATGCTGCTTCTTTTGGGGCTATTCACGGCGGTTCTCCTGTACCCGGCGCTCCATGAGGGCGGACATATTCTGGTGACGCTGCTGCTGGGCGGCCGGATAAGGGAGGTACGGCTGGGAGCCGCCGCCAGCGTCCTTTGCGGCGGACTGCGCCATGGGGAGCTGGCGGCCGTGGCCTTTGGCGGGGTAGGGCTGCCGCTGGCGCTGGCGATGCTGCTTCGACCGAAGCACTTTCCGCTGTGGTATGTGGTGCAGTTGGTGAAGGGAATCTCGGTGCTGGCAATACTGCTGTCCCTTATTTCGCTTATAGGATGCAAATATGGCGTTATCGTGGAAAATGATGATATAATGAACGCAGTACGGCTGTGGCCGGAGGGGAGAGGGGTTTGTCTTGTTCTGCTGTGTGCCGGACTTTTGCTGTCAGTGGGCAGCATCTGCGCCGCAAGGCCGGTGCAGCGGGTGGGAGAATACTTCGGCATAGCAAAAGAATAGGAGCACAATGGCCCCTTGAACCCTCATCTTGCGTAGAACGGTTGGTTCTCCGTCAACCGCTTCGGCTCCACCTATGCCCTCAGCGCCGCCACGGAGCAGCTCAACGGCTCCTACGTCCAGACGCCGCAGGATGTGGTGGTGACGGAGACCAACCCCGACGCCCTCCAGAACATCCGCATCACGATCTTCAAGAACAATCAGACCATCATCCTGCAGGAGGGTACGGACTACCGCATCGAGGTGCGGGGCGGCAATGGTCAGTGGTATGAGTACATCTACACCGTGCTGGCCAAGAACTTTGCCGATGACGGCGTCTATCGCCTGACCTTCTACTCCGAGGATGCTGCGGGCAACATAGCGGAAAACACGCTGGACACCAAGAAGCAGGAGATCGGCTTCGGCGTGGATAAGACCAAGCCCAACATGGTCGTGACCAATCTGGAGAGCGATACCACCTATCCTCTGGAGAACCTCACGGTGAGCCTGTCTGCCGGAGATAACCTGCTGCTTCAGTCCGTGGTGGTGTATCTGGACGATTACAGCAAGGCCTACAAGACGTGGACAGCAGAGGAGATCGCCGCCATCGTGGCGAACCAGGGCGAGTTCACCTTCGATATTCCGGGCGATTCCACCGGAGCGCATCAGGTGAAGATCGTCTGCACCGACGCCGCCGGCAACGAGCAGACGGAGGAGATCACCAACTTCTACGTCACCACGAATCTGTTCGTGCGCTACTACAACAATAAGCCGCTGTTCTTCGGCTCCATCGCCGCTGTGGTAGTGATCGCCGGTGTGGTGATCGCTCTGGCCGCCGGCAAGAAAAAGAAGAACGACAAAGAGAAGTAAGACCTGACCCGGCATAAGCCGGCATCAAAGCCTCCGGCCCCGGCCAGAGGGGGCCTTTTTTCCCGTCAATCCCGCCGATTCGTGAAAATGTCAGACACGCCCCTACGTTTTTATTGCAATTCTCCGAAAATAATTATATAATGTGAAATACCTATTGGTATGCGAATGGGAAAGGTCTGCAATATGGAAAAGATCCTGTCTGTATTGGAAAATATCAAAGGATACCTGCCCCTGATCCGCCTGGCGGACCTGCTGGACGTGGCCATCGTGGCGTATCTGGTGTATAAACTGCTGTCGCTGGTGAAGAGCACACGGGCCGCCAACATCCTGAAGGGTGTGGCTATTTTTCTGGCGGCGCTGTGGCTGTCCTCGAAGCTGAACCTGCGGGTGGTGAATTACATCCTCAGTCACATGGTGGAGTGGGGCGTGCTGGCCCTTATCATCGTGTTCCAGCCGGAGATCCGCCGGATCTTGGAGCAGCTGGGCAGCAAGAACATCCGTCTGCTGCGGACGTTGGCACCGGAGAAGGAGCTGCCGGAGTTGGAGCGGGCCATCGACCAGACGGTGCTGGCCTGCACGGAGATGTCCCGTACCCGTACGGGCGTGCTGATCGTCTTTGAGCGGAAGATCTTGCTGGACGACGTGGTGCGCTCCGGTACCACGCTGGATGCCTCCGTCTCCAGTGAACTGCTGAAGAACATCTTTTTTGTCAAGGCACCCATGCACGACGGCGCTGTCATCATCCGTAACGGGCGGATCCTGGGGGCGGGCTGTATGCTGCCCCTGTCTAAGAATGTGAACCTCAGCCGGGATCTGGGGATGCGCCACCGGGCGGGCATCGGCATGAGCGAGAATTCCGATGCCGTGGTGGTCATCGTCTCAGAGGAGACGGGATCTATCTCCGTGGCTATCGGCGGGATGCTGAAGCGTCACCTGCAGGCGGAGACCCTGTCCCAGCTGCTGCATAACGAGCTGATGCCCCAGCAGGAGGAGACGGACAAGGTCCGCTTCCCGCTGCGGGAGCTGCTTCGGGCCCGGAGAAAGGGGGCGCAGGACGATGGAGAAGAATAACACCAGCCGCAAGGTACTGCGGATCATCGGATCCATTCTGGTGGCGATCGCTCTGTGGATCTATGTGGATACCGTTACCTCTCCGGAGGTGACATTGAAGGTGAAAAATGTGCCGGTGGAATTCTCCGGCGAGGATACCACACTGGCAGATCGTGGTCTGATGCTGCTGTCGGGCTATGATACCACCGTGGATCTGGTCATCAAGGGTCCCCGGAACGAGCTGCGTAAGCTGGACCGCAGCAAGATCCGGATCGTGGCCAATACCAGCAATATCAAGGAGGCCGGCAGCCAGACCCTGACCTACGAGGTGGTGTTTCCGGACAACATCCGCAGAGGGAAGCTGACGGTGGATTCCGCCAGCATTTACAGCATCACCGTTACCGTGGGCGAGTTGGACAGCAAGGAAGTACCCATTCAGTGCGAAATTGTGGGCAGCGTGGCTGACGGCTTTATGGCCGGGGAGCTGACGCTGGATCCGGAGGTGCTGCTGCTGCGTGGCCAGCGGGACGACCTGCTGAATGTCAGCTACGCCAAGGTGCGGCTGGATATCACCGGAGCTGACAAGACGGTGGTGCAGGCGCTGGAATTTGAGCTGTACGACCACAACGATGTGAAGATCGAGAACAGCGCCATCCGCAGCAGTGAAAAGCTTATCGGCGCCACCATGCCGGTGTCGACGGTGAAGGAGGTGCCTCTGCGGGTGAACTTTGTGGAGGCCGTGGGGGCCACCATGGAGACAGTGGACTACACCATCTCTCCCGCCACGGTGAAGCTGGTGGGCGAGAAGGCCCGACTGGATGAGATCGACAGCATCGTGCTGGATACCCTGTATGTGCAGGATCTGGAGGATTCCCAGAGCCTGACCTATACCATCCCCGTGCCGGAGGATGTGACCATTGCCGACGGCGTGGACACCGCCACCGTGACGGTGGTGGTCCGTGGCGTCACGGAGCGGACGCTGACCGTTTCCCGGTTCACCTTTGAGAATGTGCCGGAGGGCATGACCGCCACGGCAGAGACGGAGTCGCTGAACGTGCGGCTGCGGGGCCTGACAGCGGAGGTGAACGCCCTGACGGCGGAGAACGTCCACATCGTGGCAGACCTGTCCGGACTCACCGGCGCAGGGGTCCATACGGTGCCGGTGACCATCCGCATCGAGGGCTACGAGAATATCGGCATCAAGGGCTCGTATCAGATGGTGGTGGATCTGTCGGTGAATCCGGATGAGCCGGGGCAGCCGTAGACATAGCAAGAGAGGTGTAAGCGACCATGACACAGATCGCAACGGTTGAAAAGATATTGCCCGGCGGCTTCGTGGAGATATCCGTCCCCCGAAAATCCGCCTGCGGCCACGACTGTGAGGAATGCGCCGGCTGCGGCATGACCGGCGCCGCCATCCACGCACGGGCCAAGGACCCTGTGGGGGTCCGGCCGGGGCAGAAGGTGGTGGTGGAGAGCGCCACCCGGAAGATATTGGGCGTCGTGGCGCTGGTATATCTGCTGCCGGTGGTGGGCTTCCTGCTGGGCTACTTCCTGTCGGAGGGACTGGCGGAGGGCGTCCGCTACGCCATCGCCATCGGCGCAGCGGCGCTGGCCTTCCTGCCCAGCGTGGCCTATGACCGCCACGCCAAAAAGACGGAGGCTCTGACCTACACGGTGGTGCGGGAGTTCTGATGTTCGGCTATGTGCGTCCTGCGGCGGATCGGCTGACTCAGGAGCAGACAGACCTGTTCCGCAGCGCCTACTGCGGCCTGTGCCGCACGCTGGGACGGCGGTACGGCCTGCCGGCCCGGATGATTTTGAACTACGATCTGGCCTTTCTGGCCATTCTGCTGGCCGGCGGCAGCGGCTTTTCCTGCGCTCGCCATCGCTGCCCGGTGCATCCCATCCGGGGCTGCCCCTGCGGGGAAGAAAACCCGGCGCTGGATGCGGCGGCGGACCTCAGCGTCATCCTGACCTGGTGGCAGCTGCGTGACGGCGTGACGGATCACGGCTTCTTCGGGGGCCTGAAATACCGGCTGGCCGCCCTGCTTCTCCGCCGCAGCTACCGCAAGGCCGCCCGCCTGCGGCCGGATTTTGACCGGCTGGTGCAGGGCTGTCTGGGAGAGCTGGCGGCGCTGGAGCGGGAGAACTGTCCCTCCATTGACCGCCCGGCGGATACCTTCGCCCGACTGCTGGCCGGTGCGGCAGGGGAGGAGCCGGACCCCACCCGGCGGCGGGTGCTGGCGCAGCTGCTGTACCATCTGGGCCGCTGGATATACCTGACGGACGCAGCGGACGATCTGGCCAAAGATCAGCGCAGCGGCAGCTACAATCCGCTGCCCCTGCGATTTTCGGTGCAGGAGGGCAAGCTGACGGAGGAGAGCCGTCAGGAGCTGGCCCAGACCATGGATCGGTCCGTGGAGCGGATGGCGGCGGCTTTCGAGCTGCTGGAGTGCGGCGTATGGCAGCCGGTCATTGAAAGTGTGGTATATGCGGGGCTGTATCAGGTGGGAAACGCCGTTTTGAACGGCACCTTCCATCAGCGGCCCCGGAGAGAGAAATACCCTGAACGAAAGGCAGGACACGGCGATGCGTGATCCCTATCAGGTGCTGGGTGTCCCCAGCACCGCCACAGACGAGGAAGTCAAAAAAGCCTATCGGAATCTGGCCAAAAAGTACCATCCCGATAACTATCACGACGATCCCCTGGCCGATCTGGCACAGGAGAAGATGAAGGAGATCAACGAGGCCTACGAGGAGATCCAGAACCAGCGCAAGCGCGGCGCCTCCGGCAATGGCTACGGAGCCTACGGCGGCAGCTATGGTGGCTCCTACGGCGGCTCCTACGGCGGCTCCTACGGCGGCTACGGTGCCGGCGGCTACGGCGGCAGCTATGATCCCGCCATCCAGCGCATCCGTCTGGCCATCCGTCAGGGGAACCTGAATCTGGCGGAGGAGCTGCTCAACGCCCGCAGCGACCACAACGCCGAGTGGAACTTCCTGAAGGGAGCCGTCTGCTTCAAGCGGGGCTGGCTGGACGAGGCCAAGCGCTATTATGAGACGGCGGTGCAGATGGATCCCGGCAACCCGGAGTACCGGCAGGCACTGGCTATGGCGGAGGGTCGCTCCGCCGGTTACCGTCCCGCCGGATACAGCCGTGTTACCACCGGTGGCTGCGACGATCCCTGCACCCGCCTGTGCGGAACCATGCTGTGCTGCAATCTGCTGGGCGGCGGTGGCTATTTCTGTTGTATATAAACGGGGACCCCATCCCCTTTGAAGGAGGATAAAGCTGTGGTCAAGAGCATGACCGGCTATGGCCGGGCGAGAGAAACAAGAAACAAGCGGGATATCACCGTGGAGGTGCGTTCCGTCAACAACCGGTATCTGGACTGCACCGTGAAGCTGCCCAGAGCCTATGTATTCGCTGAGGATGCCATCAAGGGCCGTGTCCAGAAGGCGGTATCACGGGGCAAGGTGGACGTGTTCGTCACCATCGACTCCTCCGCTGCGGACGTGTCCGTGGTAAAGGTGAACGAGCCGCTGGCCCGCAGCTACTATGAGGCACTGCTGCGGCTAAAGGAGACCTTCGGCCTGTCGGGGGAGGTCACTCCGGTGGAGCTGTCCCGCTGCCCGGACGTCCTCTCCGTCACCAAGGCGGAGGAGGATCTGGAGACGCTGGCGGAGGACATCTGTCAGGTGACGGATGCGGCGCTGGCGGCCTATAACCGGATGCGGAGCGTGGAGGGCGTGAAGCTGGCAGAGGATATCGCCGGCCGGGCCGATACCATCGAGGACACCGTGGCCCGTGTGGAGGCGCAGTCTCCCCAGACGGTGTCAGCCTACCGGGAGCGGCTGGAGAGCAAGATGCGGGAGGTGCTGGCCTCCACCACCATCGACGAGGCCCGTATCCTGACGGAGACGGCCATTTTTGCCGATAAGATCGCCGTGGACGAGGAGACGGTGCGCCTGCACAGCCACCTGTCCCAGCTGCGGGATATGCTGCAGGGAGACGAACCTGTGGGCCGGAAGCTGGACTTTCTCATTCAGGAGATCAACCGGGAGTGCAACACCATCGGCTCCAAGTGCAGCGACCTGACCATTACGCAGGACGTGGTGAACATGAAGGCCGAGGTGGAGAAGATCCGGGAGCAGGTGCAGAACATCGAGTAAGGGAGCGTTCTATGGAGCTGGTAAACATCGGATTCGGCAACCTCATTGCCGCCGGGCGGCTCATCGCCGTGGTAAGCCCGGATTCGGCCCCCATCAAGCGACTCATTCAGGAGACAAGGGACGGCGGGATGCTCATCGACGCCACCTATGGCCGAAAAACGGCGTCGGTACTTATTATGGACAGTGACCATGTGGTGCTGTCGGCACTGCCGGCGGAGAAGCTGGCGCCCCGTCTGGGCGTCCGGCTGGAGGATCTGGCAGAGGAGGAAGCTTAAGTGCAGAGAAGAGGTAAGACATTCATCGTATCTGGTCCCTCCGGCGTAGGAAAAAGCACCGTGCTGAAGGCACTGTTTGATCAGCGGACGGACCTGTATTTTTCCATTTCCGCCACCACCCGTGACCCCCGTCCTGGGGAGGTGGACGGTGTCCACTACCACTTCATCCCGGCGGAGGAGTTCCACCGGATGGTGGAGGAGGACGAGTTTCTGGAGTATGCCGAGTACGTAGGTAACTTCTACGGTACCCCCAAGAAGTACGTGGACCGTGCCATGGACGACGGACGGGACGTCATTCTGGACATCGAGATCCAAGGCGCCAACCAGATCTGCGCCAAGCGACCGGAGACGGTGCGAATTTTCATCGCACCCCCTTCATGGGTGGAGCTGGAGCGGCGCCTTACCGCCCGTGGCACCGACAGTCAGGAGGTTATCCAGAGCCGCCTGCTGCGGGCCAAGGTGGAGCTGCAAACCGCCAGCAGCTACGACTATCTGGTCATCAACGATACCGTGGAGCAGGCGGTGGCGGAGATGGCGGCCATTCTGTGCGCCGAGCACTGCCGCCCGGCGGAGCGTCTGGAGCAGCTCCTGCATAAATAAGTCAAATTACAGCCGAAAGGCAGATAAGGAAGGTCGATCATTATGATGCTGTATCCCGCAATGAACAAGCTGACGGAGTATATCCCCAACCGTTATATGATGGTGAACGTGGTGGCCCGCCGGGCCCGCCAGATCGCTGAGGAGGCCGAAGCCACCGGCCAGCATTTGGACGAGAAGCCGGTGACGCTGGCCATCCATGAGGTGGCTGAGGGCAAGTTCGACGCCCACACCATCGACACGGAGATCGAGGAAGACTGAGGGAGGGACCGTCAATGACGCAGATCGCCAAGGTCGCTGTGGCGGCGGCTACCTACGCCATTGACAAGCCCTACGACTATCTGGTGCCGTCCGGTATGGAGCTCTCCGTGGGCTGCCGGGTCACGGTACCCTTCGGGCGGGGCAACCGCACCGCCGAGGGCATGGTGCTTCAGCTGCGGCAGGAGGTGCCTGCCAAGCCCCTGAAGGCCATCCGCAATCTACTGGATCAGGAGCCGGTGCTGACGGAGAAAGAGATACGGCTGGCCCTCTGGATGCGCCAGCGGTACTTCTGCACCTTCTACGATGCCCTGCACACCATCCTCCCGGCGGCGGTGTGGTATCGCTACCGGGAGATCTGGAGCCTCTGCCCTGCGGCAGAGGAGGAGGGCCTTACGGAACGGGAGCAGGCGGTGTGCCGGATGCTCTCCGACGGCCCGCAGGAGCGGGAGACCCTCTGCACGGTGCTGGGGGAGGATATCCCGTCGGTGCTGTACCAGATGAAAAAGAAGGGACTGGTTTCCGTGGAGACGGAGACCAGCCGCAAGGTAAAGGACCACATGGTGGAGCTGGCGTCCTTAGCCGCCCCGGCGCAGGAGGTGCTGGAGCGTCTGGAGCGCCGCCGCCGGTCCGCCCCCCGGCAGTATGAAGCTGCGGCGTTTCTGGCCAGGTGCGGCGAGACCACGGTTCACGACCTGTGCTATTTCACCGGCGCTACCCGCCAGACCCTCCGCAGTCTGGAGAAGCAGGGCCTCATCGCCCTCCGCAGCCGGGAGGAGTACCGCATCTCCCCACGGGAGTACGGTGTCCCGGCGGAGGAGATCACCCTGAACCAACAGCAGCAGGAGGCCTATGACACCATTCTCCGCCAGACGGAGACGGGCCGGGCCGGGGTGACGCTTCTGCAGGGCGTCACCGGCAGCGGCAAGACGCTGGTGTATATCCGTCTGGCACAGACCCTGCTGGAGCAGGGAAAGTCCGTGATGATCCTGGTGCCGGAGATCGCCCTGACCCCCCAGATGATGGCTCGGTTCACCGCCTACTTCGGCCGAAAGGTGGCGCTGCTGCACAGCGGCCTGCGGCTGACGGAGCGGTGGGATCAGTATAAGCGCATCCGCCGGGGCGAGGCTGCGGTGGTGCTGGGGACCCGCTCGGCGGTGTTCGCCCCGCTGGAACGGCTGGGCCTCATCATACTGGACGAGGAGCAGGAGAGCTCCTACGAATCGGAAAAAGCCCCGTGCTACCACGCACGGGATATTGCCAAATACCGCTGCGTACAGGAGGGAGCCCGTCTGGTGCTTGGCTCCGCTACCCCCACGGTGGAGACGGCCTATTACGCCCGCAAGGGGGATTACGGCCTCTGCCGCCTGACGGAGCGCTTCAATCAGCGCCGCCTGCCGCAGGTCATTCTGGCGGATATGCGCCGGGAGCTGCGGGACGGCAATTTCAGCTGTATCAGCCGCCCTCTTCAGCAGGAGCTGGAGCGGAATCTGGCGGCGGGGGAGCAGAGCATCCTGTTTCTGAACCGCCGGGGCAGCAGCCGTCAGCTGCTGTGTCCCCAGTGCGGCTATGTTCCCCAGTGTCCCCGGTGCAGCGTCTACCTCACCTACCACTCCGCCAACGGACGGATGATGTGCCACTACTGCGGCCACTCCCAGCCTGCGCCGGATACCTGTCCCGACTGCGGCGGCGCTATGAAGCACATCGGCTTCGGCACCCAAAAGGTGGAGGAGGAGCTGACCCGGCTCTTTCCCGGTACGGAGCTTCTGCGGATGGATGCCGATACCGTGGGAGAGGGCCACGAGAAGCTCCTGCGGGAGTTCCAGCGCCGCCGCATCCCCATTCTGCTGGGGACACAGATGGTGGCCAAGGGGCTGGATTTCGCCGGGGTGACACTGGTAGGCGTGCTGGCGGCGGATCTGTCGCTGTACGTGGATCACTACCGGGCGGCGGAGCGCACCTTCAGCCTGCTGACGCAGGTGGTGGGCCGGGCCGGCCGGGGGGAGAAGGAGGGCCGTGCGGTGATCCAGACCTACACCCCCCGCAACGACGTGATCCTGGCGGCGGCGGAGCAGGACTATGACCGCTTCTACGACGATGAGATCCGTCTGCGGCGTCTGCGGCGTGACCCGCCCTTTGCCGACCACTTTACCCTTACCGTTACCGGCCCGGAGGAGGAGCCGGTGCGCCGGGCCTGCGCCCAGCTGTGCGCCGCTCTGCGGCAGGCACTGTCGCAGGAATCGTACCGGGCCATGGAGCCGGAGGTGCTGGGGCCTGCCCCGGCCCCGGTGGTGAAGCTGAACAACCGCTACCGCTACCGGATCACGGTGGTGGGCCAAAACGAAAAACCGCTCCGTCAGCTGCTGGCGGCCTATATGAAGGCCTTCGCCCGCCGCCCGGAGCATCGCAATATGGCGGTCCACACGGACTGCAATCTGATGGATTAGAGGTACGAAGGATATGGCTTTGAGAAAGATCGTATTGCAGGGCGACGAGTGCCTGACCAAGGTGTGCCGCCCGGTGACGGAGTTCAATCAGCGCCTGCATACGCTGATCGACGACATGAAGGAGACGCTGCTGGATTCCGGCGGCGTAGGTCTGGCTGCCCCGCAGGTGGGCGTGCTGCGCCGTGTGTGCGTGGTGATGAACGAGGATGAGGATATCATCGAGCTGGTGAACCCGGAGATTATCGCCGCCGAGGGGGAGCAGACAGGTCTGGAGGGCTGCCTCAGCATCCCCGGCAAGTTCGGCATCGTCACCCGCCCCTATACGGTGCGTGTCCGGGCGCAGGACCGGGACGGCAATTTTTTCGAGGTAGAGGACGAGGAGCTGACCGCCCGCTGCTTCTGCCATGAGATCGAGCATCTGGACGGCCATCTGTTCGTGGAGCACACGGACCATCTGATGACCGAGGAGGAGCTGGAGGAGTATATGAACCGGCAGGAGGAAGACGAGGAATGAGGATCCTGTTTATGGGAACGCCGGACTTCGCCGTGGCCTCTCTGCGCCGGCTGGTGGAGGACGGCCACGAGATATGCGGCGTGTTCACCCAGCCGGATAAGCCCAAGAACCGGGGCCACAAGCTGGCCTTCTCCCCGGTGAAGGAGTACGCTCTTTCACAGGGCCTGACGGTGTATCAGCCCACCAAGCTGCGGGACGGTACGGCGCTGGAGCTGATCCGTACTCTGGCCCCGGAGCTGACGGTGGTGGCGGCCTATGGCCGCATCCTGCCGGAGGATATTCTGGCGGCCCCCAAGCTTGGCTCCATCAACGTCCATTCCTCGCTGCTGCCCAAATACCGTGGCGCAGCCCCCATCAACTGGGCCGTCCTGAACGGCGACGCCGTCACCGGCGTCACCATCATGTATATGGCCAAGGAGCTGGACGCCGGGGATATCATTTCCGCCGCCGAGACGCCTATCGATCCCGACGAGGACGCTCTGACCCTGACGAACCGTCTGGCGGAGTTGGGAGCCGAGACCCTGTCCCGGACGGTGCAGGCGCTGGCCGCCGGCACCGCCGGCCGCACCAAACAGGATGAGAGCGCCGTGACCTTCGCCCCCATGCTGAGCCGGGAGCTGTCCCCCATGGACTTCACCCGCCCCGCCCGCAGTCTCCACGATCAGGTCCGTGGCCTCCAGCCTTGGCCCTGCGCCGTGACGGAGCTGTCCGGCGCCACGGTGAAGGTGTACCGTACCGCTGTGGGCGGCGCCGTCAAGGCCGCTCCCGGAACGATCGTCCGGGCCGATAAGACCGGCATCGAGATCGCCTGCGGCGACGGCCGGACGCTCCGTATTCTGGAGCTTCAGCCGCAAAACGGCAAGCGCATGGCGGCGGCCAGCTATCTGGCAGGCCACCCGGTGCAGGTGATGGTATGAACGACGTGAGAAAGCCGGACGCCAGAGAGACCGCTCTGGAGGTCCTGATGCAGGTGGACAGCGCCAACGCATGGTCCGACGGCGGCCTGAAGCGCACCATCGCCAAAAATAAGCTGGACAGCCGGGATGCGGCGCTGGCCACCCGCTTGTGCTACGGGGTGATCCAGAACCGGATGCTGCTGGACTACTATATCGGCTGCTGGTGCAGCCAGCGCCCGGAGCGGCTGGAGTCCGTCATCCGCAACATCCTGCGTCTGGGGGGCTACCAGATCCTGTTTTTGGATAAGGTGCCGCCCCGTGCCGCCGTCAACGAGGCCGTGGAGATGACCAAGCGCCACCGCCGGGAAAAGGCGGCGGGTATGGTCAACGCCATCCTGCGGAAATTTGCCGCCAATCGGGAGGATATGCCGCCCCTGCCCAAGGGCAGCCCGGCGCAGACTCTCTCCCTGCGATACAGCCACCCCCGGTGGCTGGTGGAGCGTCTGCTGTCTCTCATCGGTGAGGAGGAGACGGAGGCGTATCTCCGTATGAACAATCAGGTAGTACCCACTACCATCCAGACAAACCCCCTGAAGGGTACCCCGGAGGAGCTGGAGAAGCTGCTGCGCCAGACCGGCGCACAGGTGGAGCCCCACCCGTGGCTGGCGGGATGCTTTTCCGTCAGCGGCACCGGCGATTTGGAGCAGCTGTCCGCCTTCCGGGAGGGCCGCTTCACCGTGCAGGATGCAGCCGCCCGTCTGGTGGCCACCGTGGCCGCCCCGGCCCCGGAGGATCGGGTGCTGGACGTGTGCGCTGCTCCCGGCGGCAAGTCCTTTGCCATGGCCATGGACCGCCGGGATCGGGGCCAGATCCTCTCCTGCGATGTCCACCCCCACAAGCTGAAGCTCATCGACAGCGGCGCCCAGCGTCTGGGCATCACCAGCATCCGCACGGCGCTGGCCGATGCACGGGAGGAGCACGCCGCATGGCTGGAGCAGGCGGATGTGGTGGTGGCAGATGTCCCCTGTTCGGGCCTCGGCATCATCCGCAAAAAGCCGGATATCCGGTATAAAAACCCCCGTGATCTGGCCCAGCTTCCGGCCATTCAGGGGGATATTCTGGAAAATGCCTGCCGCTATGTGCGCCCCGGCGGCGTGCTGGTGTACTCCACCTGCACGGTGCTGCCGGAGGAAAATCAGGAGATCATCCACGTGTTCCTCTCCCGCCACCCGGAGTTCCGACGGGAGACCTTCACCTTGCCGGGGCCCGTGGGCCTGTGTGACGGGGAGGCGACCCTGTGGCCCCAGCGGCTGGGGACCGACGGCTTTTACATCTGCCGAATGCGGAGGAAAGCATGACTGACATCAAATCCATGACGATGGAGGAGCTGACCCATACCCTGCGGGAAATGGGACAGCCCGCCTTCCGGGGCGGTCAGGTCTTTACCTGGCTGCACCGGGGCGTCACCTCCTTTGAAGAGATGAGCGATCTGCCCCGTACCCTGCGGGAGCAGCTGGCGCAGACGTTCCATATCACCGCCCCCACCGTGGCCCGCAAGCAGGAGTCCCGTCTGGACGGCACCGTCAAGTACCTGTGGGAGCTGGCGGACGGCAACTGCATCGAGACGGTGCTCATGCAGTATCACCACGGCAACACCGTGTGCATCTCCTCTCAGGTGGGCTGCCGCATGGGCTGCGCTTTCTGCGCCAGCACCATCGCCGGAAAGGTCCGTGACCTGACCCCCTCGGAGATGCTGGATCAGGTGCTGTTCACCCAGCTGGATTCCGGCCGGGAGATCTCCAATATCGTGCTGATGGGCATTGGAGAGCCTCTGGACAACATGGATACCGTGCTGCGGTTTCTGACGCTGGTGAACCACCCCAAGGGGCTGAACATCGGGATGCGGCACATCAGCCTGTCCACCTGCGGCGTGATACCGGGCATCCGGCGTCTGGCGGAGCTTCAGCTCCAGCTGACGCTCTCGGTGTCCCTCCACGCCCCGGACAGCGAGACCCGCTCCCGCATCATGCCCGTGAACCGGGCCTATGACGTGGAGGAGCTGTTCGCCGCCTGCCACGATTACTTCCAAAAGACGGGCCGCCGCATCTCCTTTGAGTACGCCATGATCGACGGCGTCAACGACCATGACTGGCAGGCGGACCTCATCGCCCGGCGCATCGCCGGGATGCCGGGCCACGTGAACCTCATCCCCCTGAACGATGTGGTGGAGAGCCCCTTCAAACCCAGCCGCCGCATAGCGGCATTTCAAAAGAGATTACAGTCCCATGGCGTCACCGCCACCGTGCGGCGGAGCCTTGGCGGCGATATCGACGCCTCCTGCGGCCAGCTGCGCCGCAAGGCTATGGAGGAAGGGAGAGACCTGCAATGAGAACATGGAGCGTAACGGACCGTGGTCTGGTACGCAGCGAGAATCAGGATGCCTGCGCCGTGCTGACGCCGGACGGCTACACCGTGGCGGTGGTCTGCGACGGCATGGGCGGTACGCAGGGGGGACGGATGGCCAGCGCCATAGCGGTGGAGACCTTCACCCGTGAGCTGAGCCGGAGCCTGCGCCCCGGCATGAGCGCCGGACAGCTGGAGCAGGCGGCGGGCTACGCCGTGGCTCTCTCCAACGATGCCGTCCGGGAGTACGGGCTGGCCCATCCGGGCTTTGAGCGTATGGGGACGACTCTGGTCTCCGCCG
>ERZ834694.386-NODE-386-length-54661-cov-15.926437_pt1 | contig 54661 bp, 35 predicted proteins | sample MGYA00519691_ERZ834694 | MGnify/ENA primary metagenome ERZ834694 (study PRJEB31850, sample SAMEA3708758) | human gut metagenome | biome: human gut; feature: human-associated habitat; material: faeces | place: China | collected 2014 ... | reverse complement strand
AGGACGTTTAGACGCAAGAAGGACGCTGAAGAGCTTAGTTGCGGATTTGAGGATATAGAGGCTAAAATGATATATATGCCTCTTGCTTATGAGAATTCAACCTATAAGCCCATAGGTTATCCCTTTTTCTTTGACGGTAAGGAGGCACATCCTTACATTCCTGATTTGTCTGTAAAGGATACTGTCGTTTTAAAAAGAAAAGCTGCTTTCTTTGACTGGATTAGATACTGTTTCAATATCATGGTAGGCAGTAAATTTGAGGTGTCAAATAGAAAAGATTTTTCAGGGAATGAACCATTTTATTGTATTTGCGATACCCCACATACCAACCGTACTTTTATACATTTGCCGGAACCGGTGAAAGGACGGTATGTTAGGTTCTCTACGCCAAAAGATATACGTATTGAATTGGCCGAGTTGTCTTTCAGTTATGATGGAGTGAAGGTGAATCCTCTGAAAATAGAAGGAGATGTTTCGGAAAATAAGTATCTTAAAATAGATAATATTATTGACGGTGACGTGCTTACTTACTATTTACCTAAAAAGGGAGGTGCTTCTATGGTGATTGATTTTGGTAAGGAGATATGTTTCAATGAATTGATGTATATGCCCAGAAATGATGATAATTTTGTCCGTATAGGCGATGTTTATGAGTTGTTTTATCATGGGGGAAAAGATGGATGGATTTCGTTGGGACAGAAAAAGGCTACCGATACTTTTTTGGTGTATGACAACATGCCTAGGGGCGCACTTTTTTATCTTCATGACATCACACGTGGCAAAGAGGAGCAAGTATTTCGGATTGAGAACGGAAAGCAGGTTTTCATATCAAATTTTGGGAAATGAGGTTTCGGAATAATTTATTCTTGCGTAAGTTGTTGGCTTGGGGCATTAATTTAGTCTATGGATTGTGTTTTGTGGCTCTTTGGGGACTGTTGGCTCAGTTGTTGCTTGTCACTTCCTTTAAGATTCCTTCTGATTCGATGGAACCTTCCTTGTTGGCAGGAGACTATATTCTGGTTGATAAGTGCTCAAAAGGAGCGAGGTTGTTCGATGTGTTTGCCGCATTGGAAAGGAAAGAGGTTAAGATTCATCGTATGCCCGGATGGAGGGAGTTCAAGAGGAATGATGTGCTTGTATTCAATTTTCCTTATCCGGGAAGTTGGGACAGCATTGCCTTTGATGTAATGTCATATTATGTAAAGCGTTGTATAGCAGTTCCGGGAGACACTTTGGAAATCAAGGACTGCCATTATAGGGTGAAAGGGCATGACGGATACTTGGGGAATACTGCTGCACAAGATAAATTGCAAAAATTACTTGACTCCGAGGAATTTGTGAATAGGGGAATAGTGGTTGAAAGTTATCCTTTTGATAAAGAACTGGGCTGGAGCATTGCCGAATTTGGACCATTGTACATACCGGCTAAAGGAAGTGTAGTAGAGATGGATTCACTGAACCGGATGCTTTATAGAAATCTGATAGAATGGGAACAGAAGGAGAAACTGACGTTCAGGAGGGATACTGTATTGTTAGGAGACAGTGTTATAAGCAGATACTGTTTCCGTGAGAATTATTATTTCGTATCCGGTGACAAGATGGAGAACTCGAAAGACTCACGCTATTGGGGATTGTTGCCTGAACCTTTTATTGTAGGCAGGGCTCTACGCATTTGGAAATCGAAGGATGATATGTCAGGAAGTATAAAATGGGAACGGGTATGGAAGAAAATAGAATAAGGCAAATAAAGGCTGTCGTTACTTGGACTGTGCTTTGGATGGCTGTTCTGGTTTTATTGTCAATGGTATGCGTAGCTTCTTCAGGGTTACTTCCTGCTGAAACTGTCGGGCAGTGGGTCTGGTTCGACAAGGCGTCCTTCTTGTTGGCTGGATGTATTCTATCGGCGCTTATCTTTAAGTCTAAAGGGGATTTTATAAGTTTGGATTCTGTGATTTCCTGGGTATTGGTTGTGTTGGGAGGATCTGAATCTATTTTAGGGTTGCGCCAACTCTATGGCTTTGCAACTTCCGGTCACTCTATGTACGCCTTGACGGGTTCTTTCTTCAATCCGGGACCTTATTCGGGCTATTTGGCTATGATACTTCCGGTATGTTTGTATCAATGGCTGGTTTGTGGCAGGAGGGGGGGACGTGTTGTTGCCGGTGGTGTGATGCTGCTTATCTTTTGTGTGCTTCCGGCAGGAATGAGCCGTTCGGCATGGTTGGCGGCAGGAGTTTCCTGTCTGTGTGTATATGCTTGGCATATGGATTGGACGGATAAGTTCAGATTATTATGGCAGCAGCAAAGGCAGCGTGTGGTGATGGTAGTGGTCGGTGGATTCTGTGTCTTGCTATTGGCGGGCTATTTACTGTTTGTCTTGAAACCCGATTCTGCACGTGGCCGTCTTTTCATGTGGAAGATAACTTGTCGTGCCATTGCAGAAAAGCCGTTGACCGGATATGGGATTCATAATTTCGCAGCAGCCTATGGAAATGCGCAGGAAACTTATTTTGCAGCAGGTGATTATGAACCGTGGGAGGAACGTGTGGCGGGAAGTCCGGAATATGCATTCAATGAATATCTGCAGGCTGCGGTCGAACTGGGCATTCCTTTGGCGGTATGTCTATTGGTTGTGGTCGTGCTGTGTTTGTATAGGGGAGTCCGTAAAGGACGTTATGGTATCTGTGGGGCTATTCTTTCTTTGATGATATTCTCTTTTTCCTCCTATCCGCTACAACTTCCGGTATTTATCGTTACATTTGGAGGATTGCTTGTGGCGTGCTTGTCCGGTGCCGACCGTTGGCAATGGTTGGGGCTGGCTGTATCAGTAGGCATCATTGGCGGTTTTCGCCTGAAGAATGACTTGCAAGTGGAGCAGGCCTGTCGGGAGTGGATGAATGCGCGGGTGCTGTATAATGCAGGTGCGTATCAATCGGCAGAGAAAGAGTACGGGCGCCTTTATCCTCTGTTGAGGGACCGGGCATCTTTCTTGTTCGAATATGGGCATGGATTGCACAAGCAGCAGCAGTTCAGTAAATCCAACCGTATTTTGAAAGAAGCTTTACAGCGTAGTTGTGACCCCATGATACTGAATGTGATAGGCAAGAACTATCAGCAGATGGGTGATTGCTTGTCAGCGGAAGACTGGTTTATCCGTTCCACCCATCGTTTGCCGGGACGTATTTATCCCTATTATCTGCTTGCGAAGCTTTATGCGGAACCAAGCTTCAGGCAACCGGACAAGTTTGAAAAAATGAAGTGGATGGTATTGACGAAAGAGCCGAAAGTGCATTCTACGGCAATACGACAGATGAGGGAGGAAATAAAAAAGATTCAGCTTATTTTTGTCCATATTAAAAAAGATGAATAAAAACGTAAAGCGTTAATAATGAGCGAACTAATTGCTAAAGTGCTATGAAAAAAGTGTCCACATGCAAATATCGGTTCGTTTTTTTGAAACGATTAATTTTATCAATTTATAATTGAGTATGAATATGAAGACACAGAACTATCGATACCTGCTATGCATGGCCGTTGCCCTGCTTGCCGCCTGCTCCGATGCCGGAAAGGGAAAAGAGTCCGAGGAAGGGGTGGCAACCGTCCTGCCAAGTGAAAGCAATGAAGTGACCGTGAAAGTCCTGAAGCGGGCGACCTTTGAGCATGAACTGGTGAGCAACGGAAAAGTAACCGCCGGTGCCATGGCGGATTTGCGTTTTGAGACTACCGGTGTAGTGGCACACATCTACGTGAAGAACGGTGACCCGGTGCGCAAAGGGCAGAAACTTGCCGAACTGGATAAGTTCCGTCTGAAGAACAAGACCGCGCAAGCCAAGGATGCTCTGGACAAAGCGGAACTTGAGCTGCAGGACGTATTGATAGGGCAAGGCTATCCGGTGGGTGATACTTCCAAAATTCCTGCCGACATCATGAAGCTGGCACGAGTAAAGAGCGGTTACGACCAAAGTCTCTCCCAGTACGAACTCGCCGCCTATGAAGAAGAGCATGCTACGCTGGTTGCCCCCTTCGACGGCGTGGTGGCGAACCTCTTTTCCAAGCCCTTTAACGAGGCAAGCACTTCGGAATCTTTCTGCTCCATCATTGGCACTCAGAGCATGGAAGTGGACTTTACGGTACTGGAAAGTGAACTCCCCCTGATAAAGAGTGGCGACAAGGTGATTGTCACCCCTTACTCGGATGCCGCTTCCAAACAAGAGGGCCGCATCACCCAAATCAATCCTCTGGTAGATGATAAGGGAATGGTGAAAGTAAAGGCATCCGTCAATGGCAGGGGACGTCTGTTTAGCGGCATGAATGTGAGGGTAAATGTACACCGTTCTCTGGACAGTCAGCTCGTGATACCCAAAAGTGCCGTCGTACTGCGTTCGGGTAAGCAAGTCGTCTTTACCCTGAAAGACGGAAAGGCGCAGTGGAACTATGTGCAGACCGGACTGGAGAATGCGGAAAGCTACAGCATGGCCGACGATGCCCTGAAAGAAGGCGATACGGTCATCGTGACGGGAAATGTGAATTTGGCACATGAGGCGCCGGTGAAGGTGGTGGAAAATTGAAAGATGAAAATTGAAAGTTGAAAATTCATAATTCACAATTTAAATTCATAATTGAAAATTGATAAAGTTTTTGATACAGCGGCCTATTGCCGTACTGATGGCATTTACAGCATGCTTCATTGTCGGGCTGGTGACTTACTTCACCTTGCCGGTATCCTTGCTGCCCGATATTGCCATCCCGGAAATTACAGTGCAGGTGTCGGCGCAGAATACCTCGGCGCGTGAATTAGAGAATACGGTGGTGAAACCTCTGCGGCAGCAGCTCATCCAGGTGGCGAAACTGAAGGACATGGACAGCGAGACGCGCGATGGTGCAGGCATCATCCGCCTGGGCTTCGACTTCGGTACGAATACCGACCTTGCCTTCATAGAAGTGAACGAGAAGATTGACGCCGCCATGAACTATCTGCCCAAGGATGCCGAACGCCCGAAAGTGATAAAGGCAAGTGCGACGGACATTCCTGTCTTCTACCTCAATCTGACCCTAAAAAGCGACAGTGCATACGGCAAGGTGGACGAACGCGCGTTTCTTGATTTGTGCGAGTTTGCCGAAAATGTCATAAAGCGTCGCATCGAGCAGTTGGCGGAAGTGGCAATGGTGGATGTCACGGGTTTGGTCGAACGCCAGTTACAGATTGTGCCCGACCCGGATAAGCTTGCTGTGTTGGGGTTCTCCATTGAAGACATAGAAAACGTGCTGGCGCAAAACAACGTGGAGCCGGGCAGCATGACCGTGCGCGACGGCTACTACGAATACAACATTAAGTTCTCCACCCTGCTGCGGACAGAGGAGGACGTGAAGGGCATCCTGCTGCGAAAGGAAGGACGTATCATCCGCTTGGGAGACTTCTGCCGGGTAGAGATTGTTCCTGCCAAGGAGAAAGGTGTCTCCATGAGCAATGGCAAGCGTGCCGTTACCCTTGCCGTCATCAAGCAGGCGGACGAGAATATGGAAGACATGAAGCTTGCCATCAACAGCACGATGGACTACTTCAAGAAAGTATATCCCGACATTGATTTTAGCATCAGCCGTAACCAGACGGAGTTGCTGGACTATACCATCTCCAATCTGCAGCAGAACTTGTCGTTGGGTTTCCTGTTCATCTGCATTGTGGCGGTACTCTTCTTGGGTGACATCAAATCACCGTTCATCATCGGGTTGAGTATGGTGGTATCTATTGTCATCTGCTTCCTGTTCTTCTACTTGTTCAAGATGTCACTCAATATCATTTCTTTGTCGGGATTAATCCTGGCGTTGGGTATGATGATTGACAGCAGCATCATTGTGACGGAGAACATTTCGCAGTATCGCGAACGGGGCTATTCGTTGCGGCGGGCTTGCGTGACGGGAACGAGTGAGGTGATTACGCCCATGCTGAGTTCGTCGCTGACCACTATTGCCGTATTTGTGCCGCTGATATTCATGAGCGGCATTGCAGGGGCGTTGTTCTATGACCAGGCATTCTCTGTTACGGTGGGGCTGCTGGTTTCCTACTTCACGGGTATCATGCTGCTGCCGGTCCTCTATATGCTGGTCTACCGGACGGGGTTGCGCGGCAGGTCGTGGTTCTCCCGCATCCGCATCAACAATCCGTTGAAGGAACATACGCTGGACCGTTTTTATGATGCGGGCATCGACTGGGTATTCTCCCACAAGACGGTAAGTAGCGTATTCTGTGTGGTTTCTATACCTCTTTGTGTCTTTCTGTTCTATTCCGTCGGCAAGGAGCGTATGCCGCAGATAGACCAGAATGAACTGATAGTCCACGTGGAATGGAACGAAAACATACATGTGGACGAGAACCGGCATCGTGTGAATGTGCTGTTCGGACAGTTGTTGGACAAGACTGTGGAACAGACGGCTGCCATAGGCCAGCAGGACTATCTGCTGAACCGTGAGCAGGCTCTCTCTTCTTCGGAGGCAGAATTGTATTTCAAGACTTCCTCGCCTGACGGGATTGCTCCCTTGCAGAAGCAGGCGGGCGAGTGGCTGACACGGGAATATCCGTTGGCGACAGTCTCCTTTTCTCCACCCGAAACCGTGTTCGAGAAGCTTTTCGTGACCGGGGAGGCCGATGTGGTGGCAGAACTTTATGCCCGTAACAAGGAGAAGGCGCCGGCGGCGGAAGAATTGCGCGGACTGGAACAACAGTTTGCGGAGCTTACGGGGACAGCGCCCGTAGGCATCGCTTTCGAGAACCAGCTTGACATAAGCATTTTGCAGGAAAAGCTGTTGCTCTATGACGTTTCGTATGACGAGCTTTACCGTACGTTGCGGACAGCGTTCAAGGAGAACAGCGTAGCTATGCTCCATTCCTACCAGCAATACCTGCCTATCAGCATTGTGGGCGAGGAGCGGACAGTGAACGAGGTGCTGCAGCAGACATTGATACAGACCCGTCCGGACAGTAAGGGCGAAGTGGAGCATATTCCGCTTCGGGAGCTGGTAAAGGTGCGTCCGGCTGAGGACTTGAAGACGATTACGGCAGGACGCAACGGTGAATATATACCGTTCCGTTTCTATGAAGTGGACGATGCTCCGGAGTTGATGGAAAAGGTGAAGCGGGAGGCGGATGCCACGGGTGACTGGGATACGGCCTTTTCCGGCAGTTTCTTCTCCAACCGCCAGATGCTGGACGAGCTGGTGGTGATTCTTTTCATCTCTATCCTGCTGATGTATTTCATTCTTGCCGCCCAGTTCGAAAGCTTCGTGCAGCCGCTCATCGTGCTGCTGGAAATTCCGATAGATGTGGCGTTTGCCCTGCTTCTGTTGTGGATATGCGGGCATACCCTGAACCTGATGTCCGCCATCGGACTGATTGTGACGTGCGGTATCATCATCAACGACTCCATCCTGAAGCTGGATGCCATTAATGAATTACGGAGGGCTGGTATGCCGTTGCTCGAGGCCATCCACGAGGCGGGGCGCAGAAGGCTCCGGCCCATCATCATGACATCGCTCACCACCATTTTCGCTATGGTTCCGCTGCTGTTCTCGTTCGACATGGGCTCGGAGCTGCAGAAGCCGCTTTCCATAGCGATGATTGGGGCGATGTTCGTGGGGACACTGGTCAGTCTGTTCATCATCCCGTTGATATATTGGTTTATTTATAGAAAAGAAAGAGCATGAAGAAATTAAGTCTTATACTTTTGTTCAGTCTGGGAGCCCTTTCCGCTTTTGCCCAACAGCGGATAACGCTCGATTTGCAGCAGACCATTGCCCTGGCGAATGACAGTTCGCTGGAAGCCTTCCGCACCAAGAACATGTATCTGGCCGGTTATTGGGAATACCGCACCTATAAGGCAAACCGCCTTCCCAGCCTGACGCTGAACATGACTCCGGCACAGTACAACCGCGATATCACCAAGCGTTACGACTCCGAACAGGACCTTGACATCTATCGCAGCCAGCAATCCTTCTATGCATACGGCAATCTTGCCGTCAGACAGAATTTCGACTTGACGGGCGGTACGTTCTATCTGGATACGGAGCTGGGCTATATGCGGAGCTTCGGTGGAAACAAGTATACCCAGTTCACCAGTGTTCCGGTTCGTTTGGGCTACTCGCAGAGTCTGGTCGGTTACAATCCTTTCCGTTGGGAACGCAGGATTGAGCCGCTGAAGTACGAGAAGGTGAAGAAGGAGTATATCTACAATGCAGAGCGGGTGTCCGAGCAGGCCACTACCTATTTCTTTGCGCTTGCCATGGCACAGGCGGAATATGACTTGGCCAAGGACAATGCCGTCTCCACCGATACCCTCTACCGCATCGGCATGCAGCGCTTGAAAATAGCCGCCATCAGCCGTGCCGACCTGCTGACGCTGAAACTCGACGTGGTGAACGCCCGCAATACTTTGCAGAATGCCGCCAGTGCCTTGAAGCGCGCCATGTTTTCGTTGGCATCTTTCCTGAATATGGAGAAGAACACGGATATCAGGGTGTCGCTTCCGGGACGTCCGAGGGCGCTGACCATACCGGTTGATGAGGCTTTGCTGGCCGCTCAAGCCAACAATCCGGAATTTCTGGGGCTTCGTCAGGAAGTGCTGGAAGCCGAGCAGACAGTAGACAAGACGAAGAAGGAATCGCGCTTCAACGCCAGCATCAACGCCAGCGTCGGCTTCAACCAGGTGGCAGAGAAATTCGGTGAAGCATACAGGCATCCCATGCAGCAGGAGATGGTGTCGGTCAGTGTCTCCATTCCACTGGTGGACTGGGGCGTGAGGAAAGGCAAATACAACATGGCGAGGAACAATCTGAACGTGGTGAAGACTTCTGCCAGGCAAAGTGAAATCAGCATTGAGGAGGAGGTTATCATGACCGTCAGCGACTTCAACGTCCAGCAAGCCCTCGTCGCCAGTGCCGAAGAGGCCCTCGACCTTGCCATCCTGGCGTATAACGAAACCCGCCAGCGCTTCATTATCGGCAAGGCAGACATCAACAGCCTGACCCTCTCGCTGAACCGCCAGCAGGAAGCGCAACGCAATTACATCTCCGCCTTGCAGGACTACTGGCTGAATTATTACAAGATACGGAAACTGACGTTGCACGACTTTGCCAGCGGATTTTCGCTGTCGGAAAAATTTGATTATAATAACTGATGAAACGAGTTTCTTCCTTCACCGTCATAGTGGCGTTTGTCTGCCTTGCTTTGGTAGGAGTGGCGTTGATACCGCTGCTCCCCGTCAAGCTGAATCCGTCACGCAGCCTGCCCGGCTTCACGGTGGGTTTCAGCATGCCTGGCACTTCGTCGCGGGTGGTGGAGATGGAAGTGACCAGCAAGCTGGAATCCATGCTGGCGCGTATCCGCGGAGTGAAGCGGCTGAACTCCACCTCGGGCAACGGCTACGGCAACATTACTGTGGAGCTGGACAAGCATGCCGATGTCGAGGCAGTCCGCTTCGAAGCTTCCACCATCATCCGGCAGACGTGGCCCCAATTGCCCGAAGGTGTCAGCTATCCCACCATTCACATGAAAGTGCCCGACGAGAACGCCTCACGCCCCTTCATGTCCTTCACCCTGAACGCCCCCTCCACCCCGATATTGATTCAGCAGTATGCCGAGGAGCATATCAAGCCGCGGCTGGCAAATATTCCGGGTATCTATAAGGTGGAACTCAGCGGTGCCACGCCCATGGAGTGGAGACTGGAATATGACAGTGAACAGTTGCGCTTGCTGGGTGTGACCCTATCGGACATCAGCGAGGCAGTACAGCGGCATTACCGGAAGGAATTTTTGGGTACGCACAATGTGGATACAGGTAACGGTAGCCGGGAATGGATACGCCTGGCACTGGTGCCGGAGAGCAACTCCCTTGGTTTTAATCCTGCTGCCATCACCGTGACGGCTACCGACGGGAAACTGCTCCGCTTGGACGAACTGGTGTCGGCTGTCCGTATGGAGGAGGAGCCGCAAAGCTATTACCGCATCAATGGGCTGAATTCCGTCTATCTATCCATTACTGCGGAAGAAACTGCCAACCAGTTGCAACTGAACCGTGCCGTGATGGACGAGATGGAAGCTGTTCGGCAGGTACTTCCTGTCGGATATGAAGTGCATACCAGCTATGATGCGACCGAGTACATACGGGAAGAACTGGACAAGATTTACTTCCGTACCGGCTTGACGGTACTCATCCTGCTTGTATTCGTATGGCTCATTACTCGTAAGTTGAAATATCTTTTTCTGATAGTTACCAGCCTGGCTGTAAATATAGCGGTGGCACTTATCTTCTACTACCTCTTCGGACTTGAGATGCAGCTTTATTCGCTGGCGGGTATCACTGTCTCGCTGAATCTAGTGATAGACAGCACCATTGTCATGACCGACCACATTCTGCATCGGCGTAATCTCAAGGCCTTCCTGTCGGTGTTGGCGGCAACCCTCACTACGATGGGTGCGCTTGTTATCATTTTCTTCCTTGACGAGAAGATACGGCTCAACCTGCAGGACTTTGCAGCGGTAGTGATCATCAATCTGGCTGTTTCCTTGATGGTGGCATTGTTCTTTGTTCCGTCGATGATTGAGAAGATAGGACTGGTGAGGCGGATTACGGGGAAGAAGAGGCGTCTTGTCTTGCCGGGGCTGACGCAAACATTCAAAACAAGGTTGGGACGGATTTTCAGACGTTTCCCCGTTTATTTCTCCTGCTGCTACTCTGCTCTCATCCGTTTTCTGTGCCGTTGGCGCTGGGCTGTATGCCTGCTGTTGCTGTTGGGTTTCGGTCTGCCTGTTTTTCTGTTGCCCGACAAACTGGAAGGAGGGGGAAAATGGGAAGCTGCTTACAATAAGGTATTCGGTTCGGATACCTATAAGGAGTCGGTGAAACCCGTTGTGGACAAGGCGCTGGGCGGCAGCTTGCGGCTTTTCATACAGAAGGTGTACGAAGGCAGTTACTTCACCCGTAATGAGGAGGTGGTGCTCTATGCCAACGCCAACCTTCCCAATGGCAGCACCCTCGAGCAGATGAACACTTTGATGAAACGTATGGAGACCTACCTCAGCCGGTTCAAGGAAATCAGGCAGTTTCATACTTCCATCTACAGCCCCCGGCGTGCCAGTATGCAGATTTATTTCAAGAAGGAAGCCCGGAACAGCGGTTTTCCCTATACACTGAAAGCCAATATGATAAGCAAGGCACTGGAACTGGGAGGCGGCAGCTGGGGCATCTACGGATTGCAGGACCAGGGGTTCAGTAATGACGTCCGCGAGAGTGCCGGCTCCTACCGCATCAGGATGTACGGCTACAACTACGACGAACTCTATGAGTGGGCGGAGAAGCTGAAGGCCAAGCTGCTGACGCACCGGCGTATCAAGGAAGTGCTCATCAATTCGGAGTTCTCCTGGTGGAAGGATGACTATCAGGAATTCTACTTCAACCTGAACAAGGAGCGCATGGCGCAAGAGGGCATCGACGCGCAAGTGCTTTTCTCTGCGGTGCGCCCCATCTTCGGCAAGAATCTGGAGATTGGCTCGGTAGCGGCCGAGCAGGGAACGGAGAAAATCAAGCTCTCTTCCCGCCAGTCTGCCGAATATGACATCTGGGCGATGCAGTTCTTTCCCTATGGAGTAGGAAACAGCAAGCATTACAAGCTTTCCGAACTGACTACTGTGGAAAAGGGACAGATGCCGCAGGAGATTGCCAAAGAAAACCAGCAGTACCGCCTCTGCCTGCAATACGAATATATCGGCTCCAATGAGATGGGCAACAAGATACAGAAACGTGACCTGGAGGAGTTCAACAAACTGTTGCCGATGGGTTATACAGCCGAGTCGGACAGCAACAGTTGGTCATGGGGCGAGAAGGACAACCGCCAATACCTGCTTCTGCTGGTGGTGATAGCCATCATCTTCTTTACGACCAGCGTTCTGTTCAACTCCCTGAAGCAGCCGCTTGCCATCATCTTTGTGATTCCGGTTTCTTATATCGGGGTATTTCTTACTTTCTATTGGTTCCGGCTGAACTTCGACCAGGGCGGTTTTGCCTCGTTCGTCCTGCTGTGCGGCATCACGGTGAATGCCAGCATCTATATCCTGAACGAGTACAACAGCATCCGACGTCGTTTTCCCCGTCTTTCCGCTCTTCGTGCCTACGTCAAGGCGTGGAATGCGAAGGTCGTTCCTATTTTCCTCACGGTAGTTTCTACCATTCTGGGATTTATCCCTTTCATGATAGGTGAGGACAAGGAGGCTTTCTGGTTTCCATTGGCGGCGGGTACCATTGGCGGACTGGTGATGTCCGTCATCGGTATCTTCTTTTTCCTGCCGGTTTTTGTGCTGAAACAGCGTGATTTTCTTAGGAAATGATTACTTTTGCTCGATTTTGTTACCTGAATGGATACTTGAATTTTAAATATGGAAAGTGCGGAGTACTCTTTGGATGAGTTATTATGTCAGTCTCTTCTGTTGTTTCGTCAGTATCGGTTTTATGATGCTCCGGAATGTGGAGAAAAGGCATTCCGGATATTGGAGGAAGCCCATGTATGGATGGGGCGTACGCAAGAGTGTGTGGATATGGCGAAATGGGGGTGCGTGATAGAGTGTCTTGCGCAGAAATACTACATAGAAGATGATACGGATGCGATTCTGGAAGAAATTGATGCTGCCTTGGTTGCGCATTGGAAGAGGATAGAGAAAATCCATGCAGAAGTCACCACCGTTTATTTATGGCTGGGGTACTATTTCCTGCTACGTTTCAGAAACCGGGAATCCCGTTCCCATTCCCGTTGTAAACAGATAATGTCCAGCTTGTTGTGTGCTTTGGTCGAAATCTTCCGTAAGGTGGAGAAGGGGGGAGCCCCGACAGAAGTCTTGTCACATCTTTCGGTAGATGTTTGGGGAGAGACCGTCTGCTGGATGGAGCAGGTACATGATTCCCGTCTTTGCGAGAAGCAGTCGTCAGCTTTGCTGGCACAACTCTATAACCTGAAAAGTGTGGAGTTGGAAAAAGGTCTGGGAAAGCAGGATGCTTTGCTCCAGCAGATTCTGGAGTTTTATTGCTTTTAAGGGAAAATTATCTCTGCTTAGTTTTATCATTTCTGCTTCCACACTTCCACCTACTTCCTGCATCCCTTTATTCATCGGCATTACAAGTGCTGTGGAAGCAACTCAAAAAGGTGGAAGCAACTTTTGCTTCCACAGCGGAAATACGCCGAAAAGTAAGTTAATATCTTGTTTGTTAGTGTATTAATAGAATGTACAGCATTTTGCAAATATCTTGTTTACACGATATGCGTTTCGTGTAAACACGGTATTAACTTCGTAAAAGACCGTTTACCGATAGACTGCAGCTGGGCTCATAATAGGAATAAGATAGGTGCACAGTATGGGGAAACTATGAGTATAATAGGTGTTCAACGGTTATGAAGCACCTTGTTGACGGTCGTTAGTCGAGTGGTTGACGGCCGTTGGCAGAGCGCATCACGGCCGATAGGCGCTGATAACTCCGTACAGAAAATGGAAAGGAAGCCTATGTAAGGGGAAACAAGCTCTGAGCTATTTGTTTTGTTTGTCACATTTATCTTGTTTTTGTACATTGTTGAAGCGGTTTTTTGTATCTTTGAAGGGAGAGGCCGTAAAAAAGCTTATTCTCATCCAAAGTTTAATTATATATACATGGATTATGAAGCGATGTATAGTACTGTTCATAACATTCTGCTGTGCAGTTGTTTCTAATGCGCAGACAAATGGCATTGTGACTGATGGGGAAAAAGGATTGCCGTTGGCTGATGTGAATATTTATCTCCAAAAGGATTCTGTGTATACGCAATGATAATCTGGTAAAGAACATGTTCATATGAAAAAACTGTTATATCTTGGGCTTTTGTCCGTTTGTGTACTGTTAGGTTCTTGCGTAGAGAAGAACGTATCCAATGTTTTTGATAAGGTAGAGAGGTATATGGATGTATATCCTGACAGTGCATTGCTGCTGTTGGAGCAAATTCCTCATCCGGAGGAGCTTCGTGGGAAGCAGCGGGCGGACTATGCATTGCTGCTGACGCAAGCACGTGATAAAAACTATCTGGATAGTTTGCAGTCGGATTCGTTGATAAAAATTGCGGTAGATTATTATAAGAATGGGGAGGATAAGGTGAAAGCGGGGAAGGCATTGTTTTATTATGGCAAAGTGATGGATTTGCAGGGGAATAATACACTGGCTATGCAAGCCTATTTGAATGCTTTGGCTAAATTGGAGAAAACGGAAGAGTATAAGTTACAAGGCTTGGCATATGAGTATATCGGTATTTTGAATGCAGATAGAAAGCTACACAAAGATGCTCTTGATAATTATCAAAGTTCGGTATGTTGTTTTCAAAAGGCAGTTGATATTTTAGGGGTTATATATGCTTATCGGGATATTGCTCGTATTTATTATGTAGAACAACAATATGACAGTGTTTATAACTACATCAATAGGGCTTTGTCCTTGTGTGAGGAAAAGAAAGGATGTACCGATTTTGAACGAGTAACTCCTTCTTTGTTACAAGTAAAAGGAATTGCAAAAAGAAATGAAGGGGATTTGGAAAATGCAATAATCTTGTTGAAAACTGCGGTAGAGACTGAACAAGATAGGCATTCTATGCATCACTGTTCAATGTCATTGGGGAATATTTATTTGAATCTAAATAAGTTGGATGAGGCTGGAAGATGTTTCGCTTTAGCTTTGAATTCTGAAAATCCTCGTACTCTGGCGGGTGCATATCACTATTTGTATCTGTTGGAAAAGAAACAGAAAAAGTATGCAATGGCTCTCTATTTCAAAGAAAAGTCTGATTCGTTGTTAGTCATTGAACGGGATGCTAAACAAACATCTCAAATTTTGACTTTGCAACGTAAATATGAAAGAGGAAAACTTCTTTTAGAAAAGCAACAGGTTGAACGTGAAAAGCAAATACAGCTTTATTTTTGGATAGCAGTAGTCTTGTTTATTATACTGCTATGCATTGTTTTGTATTTTCTTTTGAGAAAGAGATATGAAGGACTGTTCCGGAAGAATATGCAAATAATAGAAGAAAATGAGTGCATGATTAAACGATATGTTTATGAACTTGATGTGTTGAAACAAAGGGCAGGTGAGATGGCAGAAACAAATAGAGAGAAGATTGCTAAATTGAACCAAAAGATTTTGCTATTGGAGAGTGAGAATAAAAAAATAAGTGAAAATGTATGTGTAAATGGCGTTTATCTCTTGGAACAATTGAAGAAGGAAAAGCTGATTGTGAAGAATATGACCAACCAGGAGAAAGAACAACTCCTTGAATATATAGATTTAATATATGGTAATTTTATTTCTCGGTTAAAGAAAGATTTTAAATTAACTAGTGGCAACTTGATGTTGTTGGCTTTGCTTAAAGTCGGTTTCACTTCCAGTGAATTGATGTTCACTTTTGACTGTGAGATGAATTCCATTTTTACGAAGAAACGGAGGTTGAGGGGAATCTTAAGTTTGGATACAAATGATAAATTGGAAGAATTTGTAGCTCTTTACTAGAATAATCGCTTGATTTTCGTCCACTAATTTAGAAATGTTTTTACTGTCATCTTATTGGTGTATAGAGTATTGACTTGTCTTGTGTTGTCCACTCGTATTTTCTCTAAGAAGTGATTGAATGGCTATCTTTGTAACATTCAAAACTAAAGATACTATGAAATCATTTTTTATTTTGTTAAGTTTATACTACTTTCTTGTAGTAAATGTAGTAAGTGCAGATTCAGTTACTTTTCCTTCGAGAGTAGAAATCGTCATGGATGAGGATTTTGATTTACCGGGTGGTCCGGGGAATGCTCATCGTTCTATTCCTTCAGCTACTCCTTTTTTAGCATTTTTGAATGATGACCATTCCATTGATTTGGAATTCTATCAATCGATAGGTGAAGTGGAAATTGCAATTTCTCAGAATGGGAATGTTGTTTACTCCTCTGCTGAGAATATAGACTCTCCTATATTAAGAAAAGTACAGTTACAGCAAGGTTTAGGTGGTGATTTTTTACTTGAGATAAAGGGCGCGGATGGGGCTTATGCATTCGGTAGATTTACTGTTCATTGATTTGATAATGAATATATAACACTATGAAACAAATCTCATTTTGCATCACTTGCATGAACCGGCTTATTATCGACGAAGTCATAGTGGGAATATGGTTTTTAGGTTAGCGAGTCGGTATGTAATCTGGATGCAGATAATTATCTGGGGAAAGGCTTTGCAGAGTTCGTGATGAAGAAGTTTGAGAATGAAGAAAATATATTCTATATCAGTACTCTTTGTAAACGTGATGTTTTTGGACGAATATGTTTGAAGAAGCGAGGCTTTATTGCAATGAAAGGTTATAATGAGGCTTTGGTAGGCTATGGATTTGAGGATGCAGAATTTTATGATGGTCTGGAGTCGTAATCAGGATATGAAGTCGGGTGAAACTTGTTCGTTTTTAGCTAAAGAAAAGATTGTATAACGCTTCTTTTTAGTAAGAAGCATAATAATTATTTACGTATGAAAAAAAAAATTGTAGTGTATGTCTTGATGGCTTTTATAGCTCTATTTTTAATATTTAGATTCGTGTCTATATCAAATAACATAAGTCTGCAAAGAGGAATTGTTAGAAGTGTATCTGCTACAGAGCATAATGATATTGTAATAGAGTTGGAGAATGATTCTTTTTATTATATAAATAGAGGTATGGAAAGTGAAATAAATTATGAATGGTTTCAGAATTATTTGCCAAGCCATGAAATAGAGTTGTATATTCAAAATGAACATTTATTTGGGTCAAATAGTAATCGTATTGTTGAAGTAAGCATAAATGATTCTTGCATATATAAGAAGTGATTTATATTTATTCGCAAGAAAACAGTTGTATGCCAAGAAGGTGATAACTTGTTTGATAAAGAGAACAATCAGCATATTCAAATTCGGGGAGTTAGTTCGGATGGATGTTTCTTTGCTTTATTACAACCGGATGAACTTAGCGATGATAATCAACAGAGAATGGGAGTTGAAGAAGAAGGTAACCCCATAATAGCTGTTCTTTATTAAGAAGTTGATATAAAGATGAAACTGTTTTCCCATGAAGTGTGAAAAATATATCTATGAATAGTTCGTAATTCATTTGTTTTTAGTATGTTTGTGCTATTCGTATATATAGTATGAAATACTAAGGAAGAGAATGTTCTTAATGAAAGTATGAAAAGAAGAGTTAAAGCATTGACTGTTGTTTTGGCAATATGTCTTATAACTGTTTTTATTCGATGTCAGTCGAATGAAACTCCTATTCAGCAACTTGTAGTTGTTGTGAATGGGGATTCTATTGAGATGGTTTTTGTGAAAGGAGGTACATTTATGATGGGATGTACAGATGAGCAGGGATGTGACTGTGAGGATAACGAGAAACCAGCACGTAAGGAGTCGGTATCTGATTTTTACATAGGAAAATATGAAGTTACTCAAAGGCTGTGGAGGGCGGTTATGGATACTGATTCCATTTTGCCGTTTAATGGGGGATGCGGAGATTGCCCGATGGAAAATGTAAGCTGGAAAAATGCGCAGGAGTTTATCGGTAGATTAAATGCTATGACCGGTAAAACATTTTGTCTTCCGACTGAGGCCGAATGGGAATACGCAGCGCGTGGTGGACACAAAAGTAAGCACTATAAATACAGTGGCAGCAATCAGGTAAGTGAGGTGGCTTGGTATGTTGGGAATTCCTCTGGCGGACAATATGGAGAAGCTGGAACTACCCGTCCGGTAGGTCTGAAAAAAAGCAATGAATTGGGATTGTATGATATGAGTGGCAATGTTTGGGAGTGGTGCGGTGATTTGTACACTAAAGAATACAAGCAAGGTGGTAAGTCTATCCATCCGGGATGGCCTTTTGAGGGTACTTATCTTTTTTTCCGCCGAATATTGCGAGGTGGAAGTTGGGGAGGAACAGCAGAGGGGTGTCGGGTATCGTACATTGATTACGACATTGAGAATTATAGTGACGAGTATGGAGGTTTTCGCCTTGTGATGGAGCCGGAATCGATTAAATAATGTAATTAATGATGATAAGTGATATTTTACTACTTTCAGAGTAATGAATAGAAATGGTATGAGATATATGTGGAAATTCTTTTTATTATTGATGTTGGTTGTAACTTCGTGTTCCGAAAAGCAGATTGATGGCAATGTAATTAATGTTGCGGAAGCAATGAGTAGATTGTCAGAAGGACAATCTGTACAAAATTTGTTTTCCAGCATAAGTTATATTCCTTTGGAGACTAATGAGCAGGCTATTATAGGAAAATATCCGGAGTGCATAATTATGGATAGTGCGATATTGGTATCTTCTGTCCATCAGAATCTGAAACTTTTTGACCGTACTAACGGGAAGTATATTCGGGATATTGGACACGTAGGTACTGATCCGGAAGGATATGCAAAGGATTCATGGGGGAAAGTGAGCTTTTGGGCTGATGCGGTTCGGAGAACCGTTTATCTATTGGGATGGAATAATGATTTCCTACTATATGGATTTGATGGGAAATATAAGGATAGAATTCGATTGCAAGATACAGTCAATTGTATTCTGTCCCAAAATTACTATTTGATGGATGCGGACAGAATTTGGGGACATAATAAAATGAAACTCTCTCCGGAGACGCCATCAGTCTTTTATATGGATAGAAATACGATGTCATTGACCGGTATTGCTACATGGAATTCAGCCCTGCTTCCCATGGATGAGGTTTTGTCGGTTTCAAATTTGTTGGGGGGCAATGTTGCTTATGGAGGTGACTTGGCAATGGCAGAATTTGTTGGTGACCGGAAATATTATACGGCAATCAATAGCCCTTCGTTATGGAAATCTAAGGATGCCATCCGAGTGAAACAAGCTTTTAATGATACTATCTATACTATTTCAGAGCAGGGACTTACTCCATATCTGGTTTTTGAACTGGGTGAGTGGCACTGGAGTGAGCAGCAGCAATTGGATGTAGAAGGATGTGATAAGAAAATAGCCATAGACTATATTCTGGAGAATGCAGAATACATCTATTTCCATTTTCATACAAGCTTATATTTAGAAGAAAGCCAGTCATATTGTGGATTTTACCATAAGGAAAAGAAAACTGTTGTTTGCCAAAAGGGTGATAGCTTATTTGATAAAATGAATAATCAGCATATCCAAATCAGGGGAGTCACTTCGGATGGACATTTTTTTGCTTTGTTACAACCGGATGAACTCAGTGATGATAATCAACGGAGAATGGGAGTAGAAGAGGAAGGTAACCCTATTATGGTCATGCTTTATTAAGTACTTATTCCGTCGTCTTCCCCCTTGCATCCAAATACCCTCTTTTAAACATATCCACGAACAGAAAGAATAGTGATAAGAGCAGTGGCCCGAAGATGACACCCATGAATCCGAAAAGGGACAAGCCAATTACAACTCCGAAGACAGTGATAAGCGGATGAATGTCTGCCATTTTCTTCTGGATGATGAAGCGTATCAGGTTGTCGAGCTGTGAAATGACTGCACCGCCATAGATGGCCAGCCCGATAGCTTGAACCCAGTTGCCTATCAATGCCATGTAGACAGCTATCGGAAACCATACCAGCGCTGTTCCTACCATTGGGATGATGCTGGCGAAGCAGGTCAGGAAACCGGTGAACAAGATGTTGGGAGCACCGAAAATCCAGTAGCCTATCATGGCTACTCCTCCTTGTATGACGGCGAGTAAGGGGATGCCGATGGCATTGGAGCGGACAATCATGTTGATTTCGTGGATGACGTTTTGTGTATTGTCATCATTGAACGGCAGTAGGTCGTTGACGTACTGTTCCATCTTTTTGCCCCCTATCAGCATGAAGTAGAGTACAAAGACCAGTACGAAGATGTTGACGGCAAAACTGCTGATACCTCCCATGATGGCTTGCCCGATGCGGGGAAGAATTGAAATGACGTATGCCACCGTGTCTTTCCCCAAGATATAGTAGCCGGTTTTGGCTTTAATGATGTTGGCCGCTTCTTCGAAAGGAGCTATAATGGCTTGCGGGTCCAGATTGATGTTTTGAAGATTGACCACAGCCAGCCATACCACCAGCCCAAGCGGAACCAGAAAGCAGAGAATTGCCTCTGCTGTAATGAGGGTGGCAGCTATGCTGCGCTTCATTTTCCGCTTGTCGGAAAGATACATCATCTGCTTTCTTACCAGGATATAGATAGTCAAGGCTCCCAGCAGACCGCCCATGAATGGGGCTATTTGTCTGAAAAGAATGATTCCCAGCCCGATAATGATAGCTATCAATGAATATTTCCAGTATTGTTCTTTTGTGCTCATAAAGTTCCTGTATTTCTTAGTAAAGAAACATAAAAGAAGTTGAAAAGGTTTGGAAATTGTGGCCGGAATTCAATATTTATCCTTCGTCCAGCCAGCCTAACCCCTGGCGTATGATTTCCGGCTCCCCATTGGTGCAATCCACTACGGTAGAGCCTTCCGTACCGCCGATACCGCCGTCTATTACCAAATCGACAATATCACCGAATTTCTCGTCAATCAGTTCCGGGTCTGTGCAGTATTCAATGTCCTCATTGTCATCATGCGGCAATGTAGTTGTCATGATGGGAGTATCCAGCAGGCGGGCTATTTCCTGAATGATGGAATTGTCCGGCATACGGATGCCGACCTCCTTACGGTTACGGAATATCTTGGGCAGGCGGGTGGTGCCGTTCAGAATGAAGGTGAAAGCTCCGGGCAGATTACGCTTCATCAACTTGAAGGTGCTGTTGTCCACTTTGGCGTATTCGCTAACCTTGCTCAAGTCGTAGCAGATGATGGAAAGATTGTTCTTCTTGGGGTCGATGTCCTTGAGGCGGCAGATGCGCTCGATGGCGCGCTCCTTCAGTCCGTGGCAGCCGATGGCATACATGGTGTCGGTAGGGTAGATAAGGATACCTCCGTCATTCAGTAGGTCGATCACCTGCTGCAGGTCGGCGGGATTGTTATTTTTTTCATAAAGTTTCAGAAGCATGGCGGAAATGGATTTGAGTTTTATATTACATGCAAAAATAGATAATAATCGGCTTATAAACAAGCGATTCACCTTTTTAGCATCTCTTTCTCCAGTTTCTTTATCTTCTTCCAGGCCTCTTTGAATTTGGGACAGAGGGTGACGGCTTTCTCATAGTTTTTCATGGCTGCCTCCTTCATGTCATGCTTCAGGCATTCGTCACCCATAAGGATGTATTCGCGGGCATACTTTACAAGGGCTTTCTCTTTCTCCAATGCTGCTTGTTTCAGTGCACGGTTTTCCTCTTTCAGACGGTTGATGATGTTCAGCTTCCGGCGGATGAGGCGCTGCACGTTGGGCTTCTCGATGTCGTAGCGGGAATGGATGGCTTTGAAAAACTCATCCAGGAAAGTGCCGAAATCCCCTTTGTCGAAGGCTTTGGCGGCGGCAACGTATTGAACGTCTGCCTGTGCTTGCTTCAAGGCACGGTCGATGGCGGTGCGGTTGTTGAAGCGTTCGGAGAAACTGACAATCTCCGGACGCACGAATACATCGGCACGGCTGATGGGCTTTTTCAGCTGGATGCCTTCCAGCGAGGTGCAGCGGCTGAGGGCTACGTATGCCTGCCCACCGGCAAACACGCCGCCGGTAAAGTCGATGACTACCCGGCTGAAGGTCAGCCCTTGGCTCTTGTGGACGGTGATGGCCCATGCCAGGCGCACGGGATATTGTGTAAAGGTACCCAGCTCTTCCTCTTCAATCTGTTTCTTTTCTTCGTTGTATTTGTAGCGGATGTTTCGCCACGACTCTCGTTTGACGTCACATTCCTTGCCGTCGTCGGTGATGACGTAGAGGGTCTCTTCAATAGGGTCGAAACCGCTGATGACGCCGATGGTGCCGTTCACCCAGCGGCGGTCGAAGTCATTCTTGATGAAGATGATTTGTGCGCCCGGTTTCAGTACCAGTTCCTGCGAGGTGGGGAGGCTGCTTTCGGGAAAGTCTCCCATGATTTCGCCGTAGAAGGTGACCGGGTCACCGGGAAGTTCCGCCAGTTTCTTGTCGTTGATGTAGTCCACATTATCACGGCGGGTGGCGAGGGTGATGTACATGTCGGCTTCCGATTGCTCTATTTGGGTGCCATAGCGGGTGTTGAGCAGCTGAAGTTCGGTAGAGCCGACGGTATTGTTGCGGATGTGGTCCAGCACATGGATGAACTTGCTGTCTGTTTGACGGTATACTTTCTGCAGTTCGATGGAGACAAGGTCTATCTGGCCGAATACCCTGGCAGAGAAGAAATAAGGGGTAGGGTAGAATCGGTTCAGTATCTCCCGTTCATCTCCTTTGACGACGGGTTCCAACTGGAACACATCGCCCACCAATAGTATCTGTTTGCCGCCGAAGGGTTCGCGCAGGTTGCGGGAATAGACGCGCAGGATGCGGTCTACGGCGTCGATGATGTCGGCGCGTACCATGGAAATCTCGTCGATGATGACCAGTTCCAGTTCTTCTAGTAGTTTGCGGTGGGGTTTGGTGTATTTGAAAAATTCGTGGATGCGTCCCCGTTGCAGACTGAAGTTCGGGTCGTCGGGCAGCAGGGGGTAGAAAGGCAGTTTGAAGAAGCTGTGCAGGGTACTGCCTCCGGCATTGATGGCGGCTATGCCGGTCGGTGCAAGCACCACGTGCTTTTTCTTTGTATTCGCGCAGATGTACTTCAGGAAGGTCGATTTGCCCGTACCTGCTTTGCCCGTCAGGAATACGGACTGACGGGTATACTGGATGAGGTTCAAGGCGTCTTGAAACTCTTTGTTTTGGGTATCGGGAACGAAGCTCAAAAGATTTCAGATTTATGATGGATTCCCGACTATGCCGAAATATTTCAGGGCGTTGGCGATACCGTCTTCATCAACAGAAGTGGTTGTGTAGTTACTGGCAGCTTTCACGTCATCATTGGCATTGCCCATGGCTACACCGATACCGGCATGGCGCAACATGCTGATGTCATTTCCTCCGTCGCCGAAGGCCATGGTTTCTTCCAGCTTGATGCCGAAGTGGCGGATAATCTGGTCGATACCGTTCTGCTTGGTGTTTCCTTTGGCTGTCACGTCTACGAAGGCGGGATGCCAGCGGCCCATCTCGCAGTGGGGGACGGCGGGCAGGATGATTGCTTCTTCCTCGGCGTTGATAAAGGGAGTCAGCTGGAAGAAGGCTTTGTCGGCATGGCTGTCGGTATAGGGCTTTGCTTCGATGGGGTCCACTTTCAGTTGGCGATGGAAGATTTCCTCCACTACTTCGCCGGGCTGGTTCACGCAGATGTCGTGCTCTCCCACCAGGATGCATGGGATGTTGCGTTCGTGGCAGAAAGCTGTCAAGGCATCCACTTCCGCTGTCGGTATGGGGCTTTTGTAGATAACGGTGTCTTCTACAAAGCAATAGGCGCCGTTCATCGTGATGTAGCCGTCTATCAGATTCCGTTCCTGCAAGGCGGACAAGTTGTTGATGATGACGCGCGGACGTCCGGTAGAAATGAAGATATGTATGCCTTTGGCCTTGGCGGCAGTCAACGCTTCAATAGTGGAAACAGGAATTTCGTGGGTCTTGAAGCTGACCAAGGTTCCGTCGATGTCAAAAAACAGAGCTTTTATCATAAGGGGTTCTTTTATCTTGTGCGCGAAATTACTTAAAAAAGCGAAGATATTTCGTACTTTTGCGCACAAATAAATGATAAATAACAAATGAAGAAACATTCTTTGAAAGATTGGATGATAGCGGTGCGTCCGTGGTCATTCCCCGCCTCTTCGATGCCGGTGGTGGTGACGTTGGCATATCTGTATTGGATGCAGCAGGACATAAACTGGGTGAACGGCATCTGGGCATTGCTGAACATCATTGTGTTTCACGCTGCCGGGAATACCTGGAGTGATTATTTTGACTATAAGCATAAGGTCGATGCAAGGGATACCTTTGGCGCCAAGACACTGACTGATGGGATGTTTACCCCGCGCGAGATATACCGCTTGTCGATGGCATTGCTGGCAGTTGCCCTTGTTGCGGGTGTCGGCCTGCTGTGGCGTACGGGGTTGCCGTTGCTGTACATCGGTATAGGCGGTGCAGCTTGCTCGTTGCTTTATCCACCGCTCAAGTATCGTGCGTTGGGCGATGTCGTCATCTTTTTGGCGTATGCCTTGCTGCCGACGTTGGGCACCTGCTATGTGGCTACGGGAGTAGTTGACTGGAATGTCTTGTGGATAGCTCTGCCGGTGGGACTGATTACGGTGGCCATTCTGCATGCCAATAATACACGGGATATGCGTACCGATGCCCGTGCAGAGATTCAGACACTGGCCATGAAGCTGGGAGGAAAGGCGTCGATGTACGTTTATTGTGCCGAAGTCCTTTTTCCTTTTGGCTGGATAGCCGGCTTGATAGCTGCGGGAACTCTTCCTTTATGGACCCTGCTGGTGATGCCGGCACTGGTTCCTGCCATAGGCAATGTACGGGTGGTGTCCCGTTTTCCCGGAAAGGGAGAAAGTGCCATAGCCGGTCTGGATGAGATGACTGCAAAACTCCAGTTGTTGTTCAGTCTGCTGTTCACGTTGTCGTTCGTTGTAGCCGGTCTGCTGTCATGAAGAAGCTGATTTTTACCATTCTGCTGGCTGCCGTGCTGTGGACGGTCATGTTTTCGCCTTGGACGGCTCCTTTCGTGAATTTCTGGTGGATGATGACCGGTTCTGCGCTCACACTGTCCGTGTTTGCCACCTTGTTCAATCCCGGCTGGTGGCGGGAGGTGAAGTGGAGCTTGCCGAATGTCTTGCTGGGACTTGGCATTGCTGTTGCTTTGTGGGGCGTTTTCTGGTTGGGAGACAAGGTGTCATCTTGGATGTTCGATTTTGCCCGTCCGCAGGTGGACTCCATTTATGGGATGAAAGAGGGAGAGTCTCCTTGGCTGCTGGCAGCATTGCTGCTGTTGCTGATAGGGCCGGCGGAAGAGATTTTCTGGCGCGGCTATGTGCAACGCACGCTTTCCAAACGCTGGAATCCGAATGCGGGTTTTGTGGTGGCTACTTTGATTTATGCACTGGTGCATGCCGGTTCCTGCAACTTCATGCTGGTCATGGCGGCTCTGGTGGTGGGGGTGGCATGGGGGGCGCTTTACCGTTTCTTTCCGAACCGCTTTGCCGCTATTATCTTGTCTCATGCAGTGTGGGATGTGGCGGTATTTATATTTTTCCCGATATGATTATTGTTTACAAAAATAAGGTGGCGGTAATGGGTCGTATAAAAACAAGACAAATTGATGCGTTGAATTATAAAAAAGCAAGCATATGACTTACAATTTTGATGAAGTAATAGAGCGCCGTGGTACCGACTCCGTGAAATGGGACGGTGTGAAGAGTGTATGGGGACGCGATGACCTCCTCCCCATGTGGGTGGCGGATATGGATTTCCGCACGCCCCCGTTTGTGATGGAAGCCTTGCGGAAGCGTCTTGAACATGAAGTGCTGGGCTATACGTCTGCGTGTGAGGAATGGTATACTTCCATTTGTAGCTGGCTCAGTCGTCGCCACGGTTGGGACGTCACTCGCGAGATGCTGACTTTTGTACCCGGCATTGTCCGCGGTCAAGCCTTCGCATTGCAATGCTTCACCAATCCCGGCGACCGGGTAATGGTGATGACTCCCGTTTATCATCCCTTCTTCCTGGTGACGCAACGCATGAAGCGCGAAGTGGTTTACTCTCCGCTCGACCTGAAAGACGGACAGTATCAGATTGACTTTGAGCGTTTCCGTAAGGATATACAAGGATGCAAAGTATTGATTCTCTGCAATCCCCATAACCCGGGCGGGCGTGTATGGACGGTGGACGAATTACGCCGGATTGCTGATATTTGTACGGAAAGCCATACGTTTGTCATCTCCGATGAAATTCATGCCGACTTGACTCTGCCACCTTACAAACACCATCCTTTTGCTACTGTTTCGGGGGCTGCCGCGCAGAATTCCCTCACCTTCATGGCACCCAGCAAAACATTCAATATGCCGGGATTGGGAAGTTCGTACGCCATTATCCTCAATGAGGACATCCGCCACCGTTTTCAGGAGTTCATGGAAGCGGGCGAGTTCAGCGAAGGGCACATGTTGGCCTATATCGGTGCGGCTGCTGCCTATATGCATGGTGAGGAATGGTTGGAACAGCTGCTGGACTATATAAAGGGCAATATCGATTTCACGGAGAACTACCTGCGCGAGCATATTCCGGGCATCGGCATGATACGTCCGCAGGCTTCTTACCTGATTTATCTGGACTGCCGGGGATTGGGGCTGACTCAGGAGGAACTGGTGAGACTATTTGTGGACAAGGCACACCTGGCACTGAATGACGGCACCATGTTCGGTGAACCGGGTAAGGGATTTATGCGGCTGAATATCGGCTGCCCGCGTTCGGTGTTGGAGCAGGCGCTGAAGCAACTGGAAACTGCGGTTGCAGACAAATGATAGAAAAAACTATATCTCCTATATTATGAATAGATTACCTTTCCTTGGACTATTGTTTGCGTTGCTGTGCCTTGTTGCCTGCCGGCAGATGAATGAGGCACATCTGTTACATCTGGCAGAAAAGCAGGTGAATATGAATGTGGACAGCGTGTATGCCTTGCTGGTACAGATAGAGAGGCCATCGCAACTTTCGGATGAGGAGAGGCTGTTGTATGGATGGCTGAATGCTTATGTGCACTATAAGCGGCACAACTCGATGGCGGAAGATTCCTTGATATTGCCTGCTTCCGATTATTACGTCTTCCGCAACGACACGGCGAAGAATCTGTTTTCCTATCAGTTGAAAGCCTGGTACTGGTATTGGCTGAAAGAGCACGAACGGTGTATAGCTGCCATTGACAGCGGCGTAGCTTTGGCCAAGGCGCTGCAGGACACGGGAAGAATGGCTGATATGCTGATTGATAAGGCATACTGGTATGTGTATGTCTGGAAAGATTATGAGAAAGCGATAGAAACTTTCCGTACCGCCATAGCTTTGGACGCAAGAGCCGGAAGCTTCTTCTCTATGGGAATTGCCATGGGGCTGAACAAGAATGATTCTGCATCCTATTACATGGAGCGCAGCATAGAACTGGCAGTGGAGGCAGAAGATACCAGTAAGATAGTGCATTATTTGCGTAACTATGCCCAGATGCAGGCTTACTCTTTTGATGAACCTTCCGGTGCAATAGCTACTATTCGTCGTATGGAGCAGTATGTCGTCGACCCGGTGCAGTTGCGTATGGGAGATCTGGTGAAAGTGGAAGTGTTCTTGAAAGAAGGGCTGCTTGATTCGGCGGAATACTATTTGAATAAGGAGAGGAAACGTGGCGAGGGCCGGAACCGGTTTCTGACGGAAGAGAATATGGTGGCGGTATATAGGGCATTGATAGATTATACACGTCACCGTACGTTTGATGTGCTGGACGTGGCGCGCTATAATGATTCTGTAGCCAATGCTCTTACTGCGTTGCAGAGTACTGTCCGGCGTAAGGACGAGTCGAAGGAGACGCTTTCGCAAGCCAACTTGATTCTGACGGTGGAACGGAAGCAGGCACAACTGAATTTGTTGCTGGCACTGTTGGTACTGGTGCTTGCAGGTGGCGGTGTGTCCCTTTATATCCGTAACCGGCGTAACCGGTTGATTGAAGCGGAAGAACGGGCGGAAACACTGACCCGGTTGCTGGAAGATGCGATCAGGAACCAGTCGAAAGGGGAAGACGGGCAGTTTTTTCGGAAAATACTGTTGCAGCAATTAGGCATGATACGGCTGGTGGCTAAACAACCTACCTCACAGAATCAGGAGCTGCTTCGCCGCATTTCGGGTATTACCAGCCATGAACTGCCGGTAGAGAGTTTGCTGGTATGGGAGGACTTGTATCCTATCATAGACCGGATTTATGATAACTTCTACACAAAGATGGACAGCCGTTTTGGCGATGTGCTCATTGACAAAGAAAAGCAGCTTTGCTGCCTGCTCTGTGCGGACTTCTCGACGAAGGAGATTAGTGTGGTGACACAACAAAGTATTCCCACCATTTACCAGCGAAAGACGAATATCCGCAAGAAGCTGGGGATGGAGGAGAAAGAGGGCATCGTAGAGTTTATAAAGAGCATATAGACCGGGAAAGGTATAATATAGAGTGTTGTAAGGTTAAAACGTTGATATGTAGTGATTCGTGGTTCGAGGATATAGACTTTTTATTCCTTGGTATAGACTGTTTGAGGCATGTTTTACCCCTATCTTTGTTTCAGCGAAATACAAAGAGTAAAACATTGAAATCAAACGCATAATGAAAGAAAATCTACTGAACAACGTTAGAAAAAAAGTGATGGTATGGATGGCCTTGGCAAGTATGGCCACTTTCCTTTCCGCCCAGACTTACCGGCTTTCCGGTTGTGTGCAGGACGAGAACCGCCAACCGGTAGAGGTGGCGAATGTGCTGCTGAAGCAGGCAAAAGACAGTGCCTATATTACCGGTATGCTGACCGACACGCAAGGTTGTTTTTCCTTTGACCAGCCACTGGGAGAATACTTGTTGCACATTACCCTTATCGGCAGCGAAGACCTCTACGTTCCCGTTGTGCTGCGAGGAAACAAAAACGTTGGCGAATTGACATTGAAATCTTCTTCCGCCTTGCTGGACGAAGTGACCGTTACGGCCGCGCGTCCTGTTATCAAGCGTCTGGTAGATAGGGTAGTGTTCGATGCACATAATACCATAGCCTCTGCCGGTGGCAGTGCACTCGACCTTCTGCGTGAAGTGCCCGGTCTGCAGGTTGGACAAAACAGCATTGGTATTATAGGTAAAGGGGGCATCAAGGTTTATATCAACGACCGTGAGACGAAGCTGTCGGGAGATGAACTGATAGATTACCTCCGTTCCTATGACGCCTCCCAGATACTGAAGGTGGAGGTGATTACCACGCCTCCGTCCAAGTACGATGCTGCCGGAAATGCAGGCATCATCAATATTCGCTTGAAGTCACGTCCCAAAGATTACGTGGGTGGTACGGCTTCCGCTTCCTACAGCGCTGGTGAAAAGGACAATTACGGATATGGCGGGGTAAGCCTGAACCTCAGCAAGGGGCGCGTGTCATCCTTTCTCAACGGGGGTACTACGCAGGGCAACTATGAGACGCGTGAGAAGAATTACCGCTATTTTCCGCAGAACACCTGGAACAGCCGTGCCGACTACACCAATTACATGAATAGCTTCTACCTTCAGGGAGGTGTGGATGTATCGTTGGAACGGGACTGGAGTGCAGGTATGCAGGCCATCTATAATCACAGTGCTCCCAAACCGGGCAACGCCCTTTCATGGACGGAAGTTTACGATGCCTCTACCGCCGTACTGGATTCTCTGCTGTACTCCAACAGTGACAAGGATACCGGTTCCGACCGCCTCAATCTGAATTTTCATACCGATAAGGTCTGGGATGACAAAGGCAAGAAAATGACTTGGGATGTGGATTACCTGCGTGACAACCGGGACGAAAATATGGGCTTTCTCTCGAAAACCCTCCTGCTTGACGGTACGGAGATTCCGGGTACAAACTTCGACTACAACTATCTGCAACATCGCAAGGTGGATGTAGTCTCCTCCGCTCTTGATTTCATCCTTCCTTTTGAAAAGTACAAGATAACGGCAGGTGCCAAGGTCTCCTTTACCAACACTCGCAACGGTATCAATTACGATACGTCGGACCCTACGCTGGTGCAGGATGATTATTTCCGTTACAAGGAGCAAATCTATGCCTTATATGCTGATTATAGCCGTGAATATTCCGAACGTTTTTCCATGCAGTTGGGCTTGCGTATGGAGCACACCCGCACTACCGGTATTTCCGAAGCGAAGGATACGGAGGACAAGCACGACTATACGCGCTTGTTCCCTACTGTCTATCTGCTTTATTCGCCTACAGACGGGCATGCGCTGAACTTCAGTTTCTCCAACCGCATCTCCCGTCCGTCGCAGAATATGGTCAATCCTTTTCCGTTCTATCAGAACAAATATACGTATGCCTGCGGACGTGAGGACTTGAAACCCAGCTACACTTACAATGCAGAACTGGGATATACGTTGAAGAACAACTTCAATGTTTCCGCTTATTATTCTTATTCGGACGATGTATTCTTCCAGGTTGTGGACTTGGATGCCGAAACGAATGTGACTTCTTTCCTTTGGGAGAATTTCATGAAGACGCATGCTTTCGGGCTTAACAATTCGTACACTTTCCGTACCAAATGGCTGCAAGCTTACGCCCAGCATGGAGTGAGCTATCGCCGGACTACCTCCAGCGCTGTCACCACCTCTTCCGAGGAGAAAGGATGGGCTTATGACGCCAGTCTGCGCAACACTTTCTTCTTCAATGAAAAGAAGACTCTTCTGGCCACGTTGTCCGGTTCCTATTCTTCCCGTCAGTATCAGGGCATCTATCTGATGAGTCCCACTTACAGCGTCAGTGCAGGTATGCTTTACCGGTTGTTGGACAATAAGCTCAACCTCAGCCTGAATGTCAACAATCTGTTTGTCAGCCATTCCAAATTGGAAACCATGTCCAACGGGCTGAAGATAATTGCAGATAACCAGTTCTCCTTTACCAGTTTCCGTATCGGTGTATCCTATACTTTCGGTGGAGATATACGTAGCAAGGGGCAGCGGAACAGTAACGAGGATATTCAGAGAAGATTATAATAAGAAGTTTATTGCGTGTTGGCAATTGGGAGAAAATATTTATCTTTGTGATACAAGCGATTGTAACAACGATTAATATAAAACCATGATGACACAGAAACTTCTTTACCTATTGCCACTCTTCCTATTGTCGGGATGCGGGCAGGCTACTTACAAGAATGCATCTCTGCCGGCAGAAGAGCGTGCCGGACTTTTGCTGAAGGAACTGACGCTCGAAGAGAAGGTGTCCTTGATGATGGACAGCTCCAAACCGGTGGAACGTCTGGGCATCAAGCCCTATAACTGGTGGAATGAAGCGTTGCATGGAGTGGCGCGTGCCGGGCTGGCCACAGTGTTTCCCCAACCGATTGGTATGGCGGCATCTTTCTCGCCGGAGACTGTATACGAGGTATTTACTGCCGTATCCGATGAGGCCCGTGCCAAGAATGCCTACTATGCATCTCAGGGAAGTCGTGAACGCTATCAAGGATTGACGATGTGGACGCCTACGGTGAACATCTACCGCGACCCCCGTTGGGGAAGGGGTATAGAGACTTATGGGGAAGACCCTTATCTGACCAGCCGTATGGGAGTGATGGTTGTAAAGGGTTTGCAGGGCACGAACGATGGAAAATATGACAAGTTGCATGCTTGTGCCAAGCACTTTGCCGTACACTCCGGTCCGGAGTGGAACCGCCATGAGTTTAATGCGGAAAATATCAAGCCCCGTGATTTGTATGAAACTTATCTTCCTCCTTTCGAAGCTTTGGTGAAAGAAGGAAAAGTGAAGGAGGTGATGTGTGCCTACAACCGCTTTGAGGGTGATCCTTGTTGCGGTAGCGACCGCTTGCTGATGCAGATTCTGCGCGATGAGTGGGGATTTGACGGTATTGTCCTTTCGGACTGTGGAGCTATTGCTGATTTTTACAGAGATAATGGTCATAAGACGCATCCTGATGCGGAGTCCGCTTCGGCGGCTGCGGTGCTGAGTGGAACTGACTTGGAGTGCGGTTCGAGTTACGAGGTCCTGGTAGAAGCGGTGAAGCAGGGAAAGATTGATGAAAAAGCAGTGGATGTAGCAGTCAAACGCCTTTTGACGGCCCGCTTTGCCTTGGGGGAAATGGACGAGCCGGAGAAGGTGTCCTGGACCGGCATTCCTTTTTCTGTGGTGGCTTCTGCTGGACACGACTCTCTGGCGCTCGACATGGCGCGCAAGTCAATGACACTGCTTATGAACAAGGATAATTCCTTGCCGTTGAAGCGTGGAGGTCTGACTATAGCCGTGATGGGTCCGAATGCCAATGATTCTGTGATGCAATGGGGAAATTATAACGGTATGCCTCCGCACACAGTTACCATTCTGGACGGAATTAGAAAAGCTTTGGGGAGTGATGACCGGCTTATTTATGAACAAGGCTGCGGATGGGTGGAGAGAGCTCAGATACAGAGCGTCTTCAACCGTTGCAAGACTGCCGACGGGAAACCCGGATTTACTGCACGCTACTGGAATAACGTGACTCGTGACGGTGAGCCAGTCACTACTGCCCAAGTGACCACTCCTTTCCATTTCTGTACATCCGGTGCCACGGTTTTTGCTCCGGGTGTGAACCTTACCGACTTCTCGGCTACCTACAACAGCGTATTCACTCCCGACCAGTCGGGAGAGGTAGTTTTTGACATCTATGCTTATGGCTCAGGGAGATTGCGGATAAATGGAGAGGAAGTGAGAGGATTCTCTAATCAGCATGGTGGGCAGAAGAGTGCTTATACTTTGCAGGTACAAGCAGGAAAAACGTATGACGTTGAATTGGATTTTGAATATTTCCGTAGCGATGCACAGCTGGACTTTGACCTTGGATTTAAGAATGAAGTGGATGTGAAGAAATCTGTGGAGCGTGTAAAGGATGCTGATGTCGTGGTCTTTGTGGGAGGAGTCTCTCCGAACCTCGAAGGCGAGGAGATGGGCGTTGAGCTTCCCGGATTCAGAGGAGGCGACCGTACGGATATCGAGTTGCCTGCTGTCCAACGGGAACTGATTGCCGCCTTGCACCGTGCCGGCAAAAAGGTGGTGTTGGTGAACTGTTCGGGTTCTCCCATCGGCCTGGAGCCGGAAACCGAGAGGTGTGGAGCTATCCTGCAGGCTTGGTATCCCGGTCAGGCAGGTGGTACGGCTGTAGCCGAAGTATTGTTCGGTGATTACAATCCGGCAGGACGCTTGCCGGTGACCTTCTACCGTAATGTGTCACAGCTTCCGGATTTTGAGGATTATAACATGACGGGGCGGACTTACCGTTATATGACCCAGGAACCGCTTTTCCCCTTCGGTCATGGATTGAGCTATACCTCTTTCAGCTATGGCGCTGTGGTGCTTGGTTCGGATAATATAAAGTCCGGTGAGAAATTGAGATTGAGTGTCCCCGTAACCAATACCGGCAAATGTGACGGTGAAGAGGTTGTGCAGGTCTATTTGAAGAAAAACGATGATTTCGAAGGACCGAGCAAGGCATTGCGTGCTTTCAAGCGGGTACATATCCCGGCAGGAAAGACGGTCGATGTAGAGTTTGATTTGGGTGATAAAGAGTTAGTGTGGTGGAATTCGCAAAGCAATACCATGTGCGTTTCCGAAGGCAGTTATGAACTGATGGTGGGCGGTAGCTCGCAAACTGCTGATTTGCTGCGCCGGTCTTTTGTCATTCAGCCTTGATACATCACTGACAGAGTCAAAAAAAAGTTTTCCGCTTGAGGGTGAGTTATGACCCTCAAGCGGAATTTTTATATACTGGGAATACATGTTCTTAATAATCCTTAATACGATATGTTAACTTCCTTGTTTCTTTGTACTTCTCTAAATTTAATTGATATATTTGTGATATCATTATGATATCAATTAAATTTATAGAATATGGAAACAAAAGAGTGTGGTTTCAGTGGTTTCAAGATGAATGGCTTTCTGGCCTTGTTCCTTCATTTGGTAGTGCTTACGGCGGTGATAATCTTTGGATTTCTCATTTCTGTGCCTACCTTGATCCTTTCGGTGTGTCTGTGCCTGGTATGGTTCATTATGTTTGCCGGCTATATGGAGCTGGAGCCGAACGAGGCGCGTGCTATGGTGTTCTTTGGCAAATACAAGGGAACATTCAAAGAGACCGGTTTTTTCTGGGTAAACCCATTCCTTAATAAGAAGAAGCTTTCGCTTCGTGCACGCAACCTGGATGTGGAGCCGATAAAGGTGAACGATAAGATTGGTAATCCTATTCTCATAGGGCTGGTATTGGTGTGGAAGCTGAAGGACACCTATAAAGCCATGTTTGAGATTGATTCACAAACAATGGCTGCATCCGCTCCGACAGCGGGTAATGCCAACCAGGTGAGCCTTGGCAATGCGGTGGCCAACCGTATGAATGCGTTCGAGAACTTCGTCATGATACAGAGTGATGCCGCTCTTCGTCAGGTTGCCGGTCAGTATGCCTATGATGATAATGAGGCTGATACGGAAGAGTTGACACTTCGTTCGGGCGGTGAGGAAATCAATGAACAGCTGGAGCAGAAACTGAATGAACGCCTGGCCATGGCGGGTATGGAAGTGGTGGAAGCCCGCATCAACTATCTGGCGTATGCGCCCGAAATTGCCGCTGTGATGCTGCGTCGCCAGCAAGCATCTGCCATTATTACGGCACGCGAGAAGATTGTGGAAGGGGCAGTCTCTATGGTAAAAATGGCGCTCCATAAACTTTCTGAAGAAGAAATTGTTGAACTGGACGAAGACAAGAAAGCGGCAATGGTCAGCAATCTGTTGGTAGTGCTTTGTGCGGATGAGGCTGCTCAACCGGTAGTCAATACGGGAACGTTGAACCATTGATAAAGGATACGGATGAAAGAGATGGGGGTTATAGGACGATGGGCTCTTATACTGCTCTTGCTGGGCAATGTATATGGGGGCTTTGCACAAGATGCGAATACTGCGCGCGCGCAGCACATTTATGAATTGTTTGTGGCAGGGCAAGGTGACAGTATCCATGCGGCATTGAACCGGGAGTTGCAGGAGAAACTAGCTCCGGCACTCTTTAATGATTCTTTCCGGCAAGCAGAGAAAATGTTTGGTAAATCCATATCAAAAGGAGAATGGAAGACCGATTCTGTCCAGGGAATTACTATCTATTATTCCGATGTGGAATTTGAACGTTATAATCTCCGCTTTCTAGTGGCTTTTGATGCTGACGGGGCACTGAATACAATCAGGCTGGTCCCTGCTCCTGCTGTTAGCACTGCTCAACCGGTAGCCTATGATGAGACAAAAATGGATGAAAGGGATATTACGCTGGGAGCCGACGGTTACAAGCTTCCCGGAACGTTGACTTTGCCCAAGCGGGCAGTCGGCCCGGATGCATGCAGGGTTCCTTGTGTTATTTTGGTACATGGTTCCGGTCCTCACGACCGTGACGAGACGATAGGTCCCAACAAGCCTTTCCGTGACCTTGCTTGGGGATTGGCGGAACGCGGCATTGCTGTCGTCCGCTATGAAAAACGGACAAAGGTATATGGTGCGGCTTGCGTTCCTGCCGGTCGCGAACTCGATTATGATACTGAGGCCGTGGACGATGCCGTTGCCATAGTGGAGCAGGTAAGGGCTTTGCCCGAGCTGGCTCCTGACAGTGTGTATGTGTTGGGGCACAGCCTGGGAGGTACATTGGCTCCCCGTATTGCCGGGCGTTCGAAAGGTTTGGCAGGTATCATTATCCTTGCTGGGCTGGCAAGACCGCTTGAAGATGCTCTTGAGGAACAGTTTTATTATACCTCTTCTTTGACGGATTCTTCAGTCAATGTAAAGGCTCAACTTGATGAACTGAAACAACAGTTGGCTAATGTCAAAAAGCTTGGTACGGAAGAGTTTGATGAAACGATTTCCTTGCCATTGGGGCAGCCCCGCTCATATTGGCTGTTTGCCAATGCTTACAAACCGGTGGAAGTTGCCGCTAAACTAAAGCTGCCTATATTTGTTCTTCAAGGGGAGAGAGATTATCAGGTGACTATGGAAGACTTCGGTTTATGGCGTTCCGGTTTGTTGCGCTGCAAGAATGCATATTTCAAATCTTATCCGAAATTGAATCACTTGTTGCAGGAAGGCAGCGGCAAGGCGACTCCGTTTGAGTATAGCCATGCTTCGCCCGTCCCAGCATATGTTATGGATGACATTGCCTCCTTCGTGCGGGGCAAGCAGAATACTCTTTGATTGGTACTTGGTTATATCAAAGTAACTTCAATCGTAAATCGTAAATTGTTAAATAGTAAATAAATAGTGGCTAAAAAAGAAACTTCAACCAAAAGCTTTGTCCTCCGTGTGGATGCTGCAACGATGGATGCCATTGAAAAATGGGCAGCCGACGAGTTCCGTAGTACCAATGGACAGCTTCAGTGGATTATCGCTGAAGCATTGCGGAAGAGTGGGCGGATGAAGAAGTCCAAGAATCCTCCTCCGTCTGAAGAGAAAGCAGAGGAGGATTCGTAATAACAGATTCTAAATCGCAGATAGTATGATTAATCTTGGTCCTTATTCCGGCAAGAATTGCCCTAATGTCCGTTTTTAACCCACTGTGATTGACCGTATTCTGGAAGGTACGGCCCTGCTTATCGTGCTCGTTACGTGGATTACATTTACTGGCTGTATACCCAAAGAGAAGGTGCCCTGCTGCCCGCCGTCTGGGTGATGGGTGGCTGTTCCATTTTCTGTTTCCTTTTGATGGGGGGATTGGCGTATCTTCCCGTCCGTTTCATCAATTTCCCTATTCGGGTCACCGAGCGCAATGCGGCTGTTCAATATTTGTTTGCCATACGCCTTACCCGGGTGATGAACATCATTCTGTTGTTAGTGCTTTTGGGCAGTGTTTGGGGCTTGTATTATGCATTCGGCAAACTCCTGCTCCTTGTCTCGTTTGTTTTGTTGGGGGTGGCATTTATAGGGTACTATATACTGGCGTTTAAATATAAGTAGCCTTACAGTCTGTTTAATAGTCCTTTTTACCACTTACCCTCCTTTCTCATCTTTATTTGTTGTTATAAATCTGCCATTACCTACTAATGGTTACTCTTTCTCTTCTTTTCGTAATTTTTAGGTATTGTTCTCCTTTTTAACTACCTCTACCTTTGCCCCAATAAAATTTAAGATAAAAGATGAGAAAATTAACAGGCTTATTCGTTTTATGTTTTCTGCTTTCTGCCAATGCTTTGCAGGCTGCTGAACCTGAAAAAGTTACTTCTGCAGCAGAGAGTACGGAAATTTCAACAGACAAAGAGAAAAAGGAAAAAGTAGCGAATGATGGCGACAACTACAAGAAATTCCGTTTCGGTGGATACGGAGAAATGGTTGCAAGTTTTAAGGATTATGGTATTAACCGTTTCTATGGTGCGCCTGAAGGCAATCCAGACAAACATAGGAATACAATTTCTATACCCCGTTTCGTGTTGGCTCTGGATTACAAGTTCAATTCCAAATGGATACTCGGTGCTGAAATCGAGTTTGAATCCGGTGGTACGGGTACTGCTTATGAACTTGAGAATACGGAAAACGGTGAGTATGAAACGGAGGTGGAAAAGGGTGGCGAAGTGGCTATCGAGCAATTCCACATTACCCGTTTAATTGTTCCACAATTCAACATACGTGCCGGTCACATCATTGTCCCGGTAGGATTGACCAACGCCCATCATGAACCAATCAATTTCTTTGGAACTTATCGGCCAGAAGGAGAGACAACCATCCTTCCTTCTACGTGGCATGAAAACGGACTCGAGTTTTTTGGTTCTTTTGGAAAAGGATATGCCAGCTTTGATTATCAGGCCATGATAGTGGCCGGTCTGAATGCCAATGGTTTTGACCGTAACACCTGGATAGCAAGTGGCAAACAAGGCATCTTTGAAGAAGACAATTTTACTTCACCGGGCTATGTGGCTCGTTTGGACTATAAGGGGGTTCCGGGGTTGCGTATAGGTGCTTCGTTCTATTACTGCGCTGATGCCGGTTCCAATTCTGACAAAGCGGATACTTATTCGTCTACCGGTAAGATTCCGGTAAGAATCTATACGGCAGATGCCCAATACCGTAATAAATATGTGGTTGCCCGTGCCAATATGGTATACGGAAATTTGGGTAATTCAGCGAAGCTTAGTGAGGCAAATACCAAATTGTCGAATAAATCTCCTTACAGCCGTATAACCCCCATTGCAAAGAATGTAGTCAGTTATGCAGCCGAGGCCGGTTTGAATATCAGCGCTTTCTTCAAAGGAAACAGGAAAGTTCCGGTTATCTACCCCTTTGCACGTTATGAATATTATAATCCGCAAGAAAAGGGAGAGGCCAGCCAGATAATGGAGAAACGTTGTCAAGTAAGCATGTGGACTGCTGGATTGAATTGGTATGCCTTGCCTAATCTGGTGGTAAAGGCTGATTACACCACCCGCCAAATCGGAACAAACAAGGTTTTTGGAACTGGTAAGTATAATAGTGAAAATGAGTTTTCGATCGGTATTGCCTATATCGGTTGGTTTGTCAAGAAGTAGATGAATAGTAATCAATTAATTTTATACAAATGAAGAAAAATTTCTTTTATGCGACAGCTTTGGTATTAGGGCTGGCATTTACGGCTACTGCTTGTAGCGATGATGATGACAACAGTACAGTTAATCCTGCTGACATTGAGTATAATTCGGGGAATGCAGCAAGTTGGCACAACTACATGAGAAATGTGGCGGCTTTGTTGAAGACAGATGCCACCAATCTTTATGATTCTTGGAATACGAGTTATAAGGGTGGGGCAAGTTTTGCAACTTCCTTCAAAGCTCATAATGGTGCCTATAACTTTTCAAGTGCCTGGAACTGTATAGAGCAGGTTATCGACGGTTGTGTTGAAATCTCCAATGAGGTAGGTGAGACGAAGATTGGTGATCCATATAATAAATATATGGCAAACAATGTTACAGAGGCCCTCTATGCTGTTGAGTCATGGTATAGCTGGCATTCCCGTGATGATTATACCAATAATATTTACTCAATCCGCAATGCCTATTACGGCTCTTTGGACGGTAAGGTGAGCGACAAGTCAATTTCAAAATTGGTGGCTGGAGCCAATGCGGAGTTGGATACGAAAGTGTCGGCAGCTATCACTACGGCAGCATCGGCTATTCAGGCTATTCCCCAACCTTTCCGTAATAATATCAACAGTCAGGAAACGGTAGCGGCTATCAAGGCTTGTGAAGAACTGGAAAGTGTATTGGATAAGGAGTTGAAACCTTATATCAGGGACAATAGCACCATTAACAGCAATGAAGCACTTGACCCGATTGTTGAAAATTATGTCAATGTTGTGGTTTTGCCTACCTATAAGGATTTGAAGGAGAAGAATAGTACGCTGTATGACGCTGTGGTGGCTCTTGCCAACAATCCCTCTAACAGTGCTTTTGAGACGGCATGCAATGCTTGGATAACAGCCCGTGAACCTTGGGAGGAAAGTGAGGCGTTCCTATTTGGGCCGGTGGATGAGCTGGGGCTTGACCCGAATATGGATAGTTGGCCTTTGGACCAGAACGCCATTGTCCAGATTCTGAATTCCCAGAAATGGGGCGATTTGGAATGGAGCGAGGGTGATGATGATGCAAAAGTTGAATCTGCCCAAAATGTACGCGGATTCCATACTTTAGAATTCCTGCTTTTCAAGGATGGCAAGCCTCGTACAGTTAAATAAGAATTATTTATAAACAATACTCAAGAAGTAAAGGGGGGGATTTGGAGAATCCTGCCTTTACTTCTTTGGCATGTTTGGATATGCCATTATTAAAAAGTAGATAAAGATGATGAATCATTTAATGAGATATTCATGTCTTCTCCTTTGTTTGTCGGCAGGTTTGACTGCTTGTGATGATGATGGGATTGACGTGTTGGATATAGAGATTCCTGAAGGATACGCTCTGTCTGCCGGAACGTCCACAATCTTCATGAATTCATCCAAGGCCTATGATTCACCGGCAGATTGGGTGTCGGGTGTTTACAACAGTCGCTTTAATGATGGTGACGGACTTTACGATGATGTGCGTACGAGTAGCAATGGCATGGGAGGGGGGCTTGGCCCAGTCTATGCGGGGTATTCTTGTGGCAGTTGTCATCGTAATGCCGGCCGTACCAAACCGACGCTGTGGAGTGAAGGCGGATCGGGTAGTTACGGGTTTTCCTCGATGCTGGTTTATATAAGCCGCAAGAATGGTGCGTTTTTTCAGGATTATGGCCGTGTTCTCCATGACCAGGCCATTTATGGAGTGAAACCGGAGGGAAAGCTTTCTGTGGAGTATACTTATGAGACTTTTACCTTTCCCGACGGAGAGAAGTATGAACTTTGCAGACCGGCTTATTCCATATCCGAATGGTATGCTGACAGTATAAAGCCTGAAGATATGTTCTGTACGGTGCGTATCCCGTTGAGACATGTCGGTATGGGGCAAATGATGGCTTTGGAACCTACGGAGATTGAAGCGCTTGCTGCAAAAAGTAATTATCCGGAGTATGGTATAAGTGGCCGTTGCAATTACATTACCGAACGTGGTGTGAGAAGCTTGGGGCTGTCGGGAAATAAGGCTCAACATGCGGATTTGACTGTTGAACTTGGTTTTTCAAGTGATATGGGTGTTACCAATAGCCGCTATCCGGAAGAGATATGCGAGGGGCAGGCCCAGGTGAATCAAGGCAGCATGATGGGGCTTTCTTATGCCCAGTTGGATGTTTCTACAGAAGATATGGAAGATGTTGACTTGTATATGCAGAGTCTTGGTGTTCCTGCACGGCGTAATGTGAATGACCCGCAGGTGATAAGGGGAGAACAGAATTTCTATAAAGCCAAGTGCCATCTTTGCCATGTCACCACGTTGCATACCAAGCCTCGGGGCTCCGTGCTGTTGAACGGTACCCGTTTGCCATGGTTGGGAAGTCAGACAATTCACCCCTATTCGGATTTTTTGCTGCATGATATGGGCTCCGAAATTATGGGAGTCGGTCTGAATGATAACTATGTAAGTGGGTTGGCGCGTGGCAATGAATGGCGCACTACTCCGCTTTGGGGTATCGGGCTTCAGGAAAAGGTAAACGGACATACCTACTTCTTGCACGATGGCCGTGCCCGCAATCTTGTTGAAGCCATAATGTGGCATGGGGGAGAGGGAGAAGCATCGAAAAATCTCTTTAAGAACATGAGCAAGGATGACCGTGATGCCCTGATTGCATTTTTAAATTCACTTTAGAACTAATAAGCTTTATATAAAAAGTAATTATGAAGAAATTTTTATATGTCGCCATGCTGGCTGTTTTGCCTTTGACCGCTATGGCGCAACATGAGGAAGATACGGAGAATGGTGTAGTGTCATTGGCCGGAAGAGAAGGTTTTACCATTGAAACAAAGAAAGGTGACTTTGTTTTCAAGCCTTATCTGTTGGTACAAACGAGTGCTAATTTCAATTGGTATGATGATGAAGGCTTGGATAAGGCTTATAACCAAGATAATATTGCCAATTCGGGTTTTTCCATTCCTTATGCCGTACTTGGCTTTACTGGCAAGGCTTTTGGAAAAGTGGCTTTCAATCTGTCCATCAATGCTGCTGCAAGTGGAGGAGCGCTGTTACAGCAGGCGTGGTTCGATGTACAGCTGAAAAAACAATTTGCGATTCGTGTCGGAAAGTTCAAGACTCCATTCTCGCATGCCTATCTGACAACTCTTGGCGAAACACTGCTTCCCCAGTTGCCGGTTTCTCTGACGTCTTCTGTAATTTTGCCTTATTCGTTGAATGCCGTGACGCCTAATATCGGTACGGGATTTGACCTGGGTGTTGAAGTTCACGGTCTGGTGGCAGATAAGTTCGGTTATGAAGTCGGCTTGTTCAATGGAACCGGAGCTTCCGTGAATACAGCTTCAAAGACGATGAGTGATGACTGGCATATCCCTTCATTGCTGTATGCCGGACGTCTGACTTATATGCCCAAGGGGGTGATGCCTTCCACACAAGGTAATCCTAACCGTTTGAACGAGGATAAGATATTATTCGGTCTTTCGGGTTCTATCAATGTGGAGAGTGAAAATGAGAGTACCAATGATACCCGTGTGGGGTTGGAATTTGCTATGTTGAAGAACAAGCTCTATCTGGCGGCTGAAGCTTATTATATGAATGTAGGTTTCACCAAACGGCAAAAGATAAATGAATCGTATAGCTTTTTAGGCGGTTATGTGCAAGGTGGTTACTTTGTCGCTCCCCGCCTACAGCTTGCCGCACGCTACGATATCTTCAATCGTAACGGTACGGATGACGACGGTTTCCTGAATATGCCTGCTGTAGGTATGAACTACTTTTTCAGAGGATGCAACTTGAAATTGCAGGCAATGTATCAGTATGTAGCCCGTTGGGGACACGACACGCAGCTCGACCGTGATAATGATAATTTAGGTCTGGCCACTCACTCTGCCACGGTGATGCTTCAATATACATTCTAAATGAAGTCAGGAAAGGATTCGTCTATGAAAAAATACATTCTTTTCTTTTTTCTGCCCGTGCTTCTTATAGGTCTGCATGCATGCGATGAGGGGAGAATTTATGAGAATGCCGTTGTGGCCACGGGTGAAGGACGCACAGTGAAGATGACAGGCCGGATTAGTGGTGTGGATAAGTGGTCGGGCGACTATAGTGTGGTAGTGGCAGGATTTGATGATGAAAGCGATTATGCCATTGTTTCAAAGGTTGTTCCGGCATCCGAATCGGATAATGATGAAATCCAGTTGACAATGTCCGGCATAACGGATGAGGTGACAACTGTCGAGCTATGTGTAATCAATAAGTTGAGGAAGCGCATTGTCAGTTTGGTGGCAATGGAATGTACTGAAATCGCTGATACTATACTTATGGATGCAGGAACAGTTGATGCAAGTATGTACAATGCCATTCAACAAAAAATATTCAATGCCACTTGTACGGCTTGCCATGGTCTTAGCACCACTCCGGGTGGTGGCTTGAATCTGCTGGAAGGACATAGCCATGCTGATCTGGTCAACCGGGCTTCAACGACGGTGGACGGTAAAATGAGGGTTATGCCCGGTAATGCGTCAGAAAGTGTCTTGCATCTCATATTGGGTACGGACATCAGCTCGGATTGGCGTATAGACCATTCTCAGATGATAACCTCATCTGATATGCAGTCTTTGATTGGCAACTGGATTGACGATGGTGCACAGCCGTAATAATGATGGGCCTTACTGGTAATACCGGTACTTTTTTGAACAACAACGACTAATTGATATTTAATATGAAAAATAAACAACAACAAACTAATCAATTGGAGAATACCTTAACCGAAATCTTTAAATATGAGGTAGAAGCGGGTGTTTCGGAATATCATGTAATGATTCATGCCACCAGACCGGAAGCGACTTATGAAGAACAGCTGAATGCGGTGGTCGACACTTACTGCCAACTGCGTGAAAGTGAACTACAAGGTGCTGTTGCCATCTTTAAACGCTACTTTCTAAGTGACGCCGCCAATCAAGCAGATATGCTACTGGCGCTTTCGGCAGAATGTTCGGATTGTGCACTCTCCGTGGTAGAGCAGCCGCCGTTGAACGGTACAAAGATTGCACTGTGGGTCTATCTGCAGAAAGGTGTGGAAACACAGGTGCTTCATAACGGATTGTTCGAAGTGAGACATGGCGCCTACCGTCACCTTTGGGGAGGCGGCTCTTTCAATCGTGCTGCCAATTCGGAATACCAGACCCGTCTGCTGTTGAATGACTATGTGATGCAGCTGATGGAACAGGGCTGTAAGCTGGCTGATAATTGCATACGTACCTGGTTCTTTGTACAGAACGTGGATGTGAATTATGCCGGAGTGGTGAAGGCGCGTAATGAGGTGTTTGTTACCCAGGACTTGACGGAGAAGACTCATTATATTTCCAGTACCGGTATCGGTGGCCGTCATGCCGACCCAAAAGTGACGGTTCAGATGGATACTTATGCTGTAGATGGTTTGAAATCTGAACAAATTCACTACCTTTACGCACCGACACATCTGAATCCCACATACGAATACGGTGTGAGTTTCGAGCGAGGTACGTATGTGGATTATGGCGACCGTCGCCAGGTGTTTATTTCGGGTACTGCGAGCATCAATAATAAAGGTGAGGTGGTATGTCCCGGAGACATTCGCAAGCAGACGGAACGTATGTGGGAGAATGTGGAGGCTTTGTTGAAAGAGGCTGGCTGTACGTTTGATGATTTAGGACAGATGATTGTTTATCTGCGGGATGTTGCAGACTATACCGTGGTCAAAGGAATGTATGACGAGCGTTTTCCGGATACTCCGAGAGTGTTTGTATATGCTCCCGTATGTCGTCCGGGTTGGCTGATAGAGATGGAATGTATGGGAGTCAAGTCTTTAGAAAACAAGGAGTTTGCTCCATATTGATTTTTTTACTTTTAATTGATAGCTCTTAATTGAAAAAGTTTCTCATAGCTGTTTATGGTTGTTTGCTGCTCTTACTTGCTGCAACTACGTTTGTAGAGCAGACATACAGTACGGATTTTGTAGAAAAGCATGTTTATCATACGATTTGGTTCTGTTGTTTGTGGGGAGCCCTTGCTGCGATGACTGTTGTTGTGCTTGTAAGACAGCGGTTGTGGCGGCGTCTCCCGACGTTGTTGTTGCATGGCTCCTTCCTCGTGATTTTGGCGGGAGCCATGACTACGTTTCTTTGTGGCCGAAAAGGATATGTGCATCTTACTGTCGGCAGTGAGGTGAACTGCTTTTTGGAACAAGACGGCAGGCAGGTTGTAGAGTTACCGTTCACCTTACGTCTGGACAGTTTCCGGATTGAGTACTATCCGGGTACGGATGCTCCTGCAGATTATATCAGCTATATTCACGGTGAGACGCCCGTCTCCATGAACCGTATTCTTTCACGGCAGGGGTTCCGCTTTTATCAGTCTTCCTTTGATGAGGATATGCAGGGGAGCTGGCTGACAGTGAATTATGACCCGTGGGGGATAGGGGTTACCTATAGTGGATACCTCTTGTTAGGTGTCTCCATGCTCTGGATGCTGGTCAGCCGGGGTGGAGAGTTCCGCAGGCTGCTGAGGCATCCGTTGTTGAAGAAGGGAGGAATGTTTGTTCTATTGTTGCTGTGTCTGGGAAGTGGGGTACATGCGCAGAAGAGAAGCCTTCCGGCACTGGCACGCAAGCAGGCGGATAGTCTCGCCCGTAAGCAGGTGATTTATAATGACCGTGTGGTTCCTTTCAATACCCTTGCGCGCGATTTTGTACTGAAACTGACGGGAAAACCGTCTTATGGAGGCATGACGCCGGAGCAGGTGATTGGTGGATGGCTTCTGCGTCCGGAAGTTTGGCAGAATGAGCCGATGATTTATCTCAAAAACGAGGCACTCCGTCGCCTGCTTCATTTGGAGACACCCTATGCATGTCTGGCTGATTTGTTCGACGGTGAGAAGTATCGCTTGCAGAAGTTCTGGAAGGGGAAGCAAGACCATCATCAGAAAATGACTTCTCTGGAAAAGGCCATTGTAGAGGCGGATGAAAAGGTGGGACTGATTTTGATGCTCCAAAATGGTACATTGATTCGTCCTTTGCCAAAAGACGGGAGTGTGGAGCCTGTTTCCGATACTAAAATACAAGCCGAATTGCTGTATAACCGTATTCCTTTCAGCAAATTGCTGTTCATGTTCAACCTTACGGTGGGGATGCTGGCTTTCTTCCGTCTGCTGTATCGCGGCCTGCGTCGTTCGTCGGCATTGTCAGACTCTTCCGGTAGGATTGTAGCGCTCTCTTTCTCTTCGCGTTTGGCAGATACTTTTTTCCCGTTTTCTCTTTATGCGGCGTTTCTCTTTCAGCTCTTCGGGTATGGCCTGAGGTGGTACATCGGTGGGCGAATACCGTTGGGCAACGGATACGAAACGATGCAGTTCATGGCATTGTGTGCGCTGTTCCTGGCTTGTCTGTTTCGGCGGCGCTTCCCGTTTATGGTGCCTTTCGGCTTTTTGCTGTCCGGTTTTGCCTTGCTAGTGTCTTATTTGGGACAGATGAATCCCCAAATCACTCCCTTGATGCCCGTGCTTGTTTCTCCATGGCTCAGTACGCATGTGTCGTTGATAATGATGTCTTATGCTTTGTTTGCCTTTATGATGCTGAACGGCATACTGGCATTGTGTCTTCGCCGTTCAGCCCGGATGTTGATGCTGCTCGGCCGATTGCTGCTTTATCCTGCCGTTTTCTTTTTGGGAGCCGGTATTTTTCTGGGTGCGGTTTGGGCCAATGCTTCTTGGGGGCGATATTGGGCTTGGGACCCGAAGGAAGTATGGGCGCTGATTACCTTTATGGTTTATGGAGCGGCGTTCCATGCGCGCAGCCTGCGCATTTTCCGCAGGCCGTTATTCTTCCACATCTATATGATTGTCGCTTTTCTGACAGTCCTGATGACCTATTTTGGGGTGAACTACATCCTTGGAGGAATGCATAGCTATGCCAATGCTTGATTTGCGGGTGGTTCTACCTATTTATAATGACTGGCTTTTTTCATTATACCTAATTTGAGCGATTGCGTACTGTCTGCCGATGCCTTATCTTTGCAACATCAGATTTGAATGAATTAGTTAGTCATAATTACGTAACCACTTTTATGAAGATAAAAGGATCCCCACTTTCCGATGTGATATCGTGAAGTGGGGATTTGTGTATGGCGTGGCGGATACTGTGGGCAAGGTTGGTTAAGGCTACTTGTCAGACTGCTTGAGTCATAGCATGGGGAGGGCTGACATAGGGGATGAGCTTTGTCTTCAGCCTGAAGATGCACATCTCTATGCTGAAGATATACATCTTTACGCTAAAGATGTATATCGCCAGTCACAAGATAAACCTTAATCAATAGCCAGAGGCCTTTTCCCGTATGGGGGAGAATACTTTTGCAAGGGATTCATCCGTTTTTTCCCTATAGGCCGTAGTGGGTAGGGAAACAGTTGCCGGAAGAACCTTATAGAGAGTCCTTGATGTCTCCCAATTCCACTAGCTTGTTCACAATAGCGTAGATGGTAAGCCCTGCCGGAGAATGTATCTGCAGTTTGCGTGCAATGTTACGGCGATGGGTAATGACAGTATGAATGGAGAGGTAGAGTTTGTCGGCGATGGCTTTGTTGGTCATGCCCTTCACAACGCAGGTGATGATTTCTTTTTCGCGCTGGCTCAGGGTTTCTTGTTCGCTGTCTTTTTCCTCTTCCTCCTCGGTGTGCAGCAAGTGGTTGATTTTGGAGGTGATGACATCTATGTCATCGCACATGGCGAAGTTCTCGTCATATTCCTTCAATATGTTGTTGTCGATGACGGAGCATACCATAGCAATGTACTTGATGCCGGATTTTCCGTGTTCTGCCTTGAAGGCGGGCAGGTCGAACCAGCCACCGAAAGTGGGGTTGATGATGATAATGTCTGCCGGATGCATGTGAATGTAGTTTTGCAGCGATTCCGGAGAAGAAACTTCAATAGGGTGTGCATTCAAGTTGGGAATACGCTTCAAAACAGCCGTCAGACCACTTCGGATGATGACCGAAGTTTCTGCAATGACAATCTTCAAAGAAGTATTATTGTTCATTTTTCAGTTTCCTTTCTATTTGCGCTACGGCGGGAACAAACATATAATCTTCTACCTGGCAGTGGGTGGCAAGGTCTTGTTCGCAGTTGAATATATCGAACAAGACCGCATTCAGGAGATTGTTGTTCTCCTTTTCCGGGTAGTATTTGATGATGATGTTCTTCAGTTCTTTCAGTTTGGTGTCTATCTGATTATGTTTGCTGGCAAAAGTGGCGATGTTGTATTCGTCCGATAGTCTGCCCTGGAGCAAGTGCTCTACGTAGGTGAATACGGCCTGGTTTTCATATTCCATGTGGCGGCGTACCTCCTTGGCATATTCATCGAAGAACTTCAGGATGAGGTAGGCTACATCGTTTGTACTGGAACAATCGATGGCTTCGATGAGTTTGCGGCGGATGGCCGGCAGGTTGAAGTCGAGGAAATACGTGTGGGCACGCTTCAGATAATCCATAAGGGCGGGAATGGAAAAGTCACTTTCATTGCCGCTGTAAGAGTATTGTTCTTCGCTGATAAAGTTGGTTACGGCGAGGAATGTGGGGCAATCTACGCCTTGCGCTTCGCAGACGTCCTTCACGCTCTTGTCTCCGAATCCTAATGACAGTCCGAAGCGGCTCATCACCATTAATAAGGAGTAATTGTCACAGATGAGGTCGCTCATTTTGTCCGTGGAGCGGTACTTATGTTGCTCATTCATTGTGTGTTATTGTTTTTAATTCTTTAATTCGTGCGCAAAGTAACGGCTTTTATCCGAGAACTGCAATCACTATTAGTAGGTATTTTGCTTGTCGGGAGATGGTTGGAGAGTGGTGTTTGCTGGATAAACTAAAAGCTTTAGTTTTATTTAACGAGAGAAATTAGTTTTTGAACTAAATAATTTAGTTATTTGCGGAAAACAAAGAATGTTATGAAAGGATTGACTGCAAAAGAAGAAGAAATCATGGGCTTTTTCTGGGGAAAAGGACCCTTGTTTGTGAAGGAAATGCTGGCATTCTATGAAGAGCCGAAACCCCATTTCAATACTTTGTCCACCATTGTGAGGGGATTGGAGGATAAGGGATTCCTAAGCCATCATGCATATGGTAACACCTATCAGTATTATGCGGTGGTCAGCGAGGAGGATTTTCGCAAGCGGACACTGAAGAATGTTATCAGTAAATATTTCAATAATTCCTATCTCAGTGCAGTGTCGTCTTTGGTGAGGGAAGAAGATATATCTTTGGAAGAACTGAAACTGTTGATACAGGAGGTGGAAAAGGGAAAGGATTGAGGTAATTGAAAATCTAATAACTCTTGCTTATGAAAAACATCGGATTGGTTTGTTGGTTGCTGGTGAGTATTTGCTGCGGATTGCAAGCAAAGAAAATTGTAAAGACTCCCTATTTCATGGCTTGTAATACGCGTAGCATCGAAGTGGAGCGAGTGACGCTTGGAAAAGATACGACCTGGCTGGCGGTAAGGCTTTATGGTATGCAGGGCGATAAGGTCAGGATTGATTCGACAGCTGTGTTGCGGGCATCCGGAAAGGATTACGGATATTTGGGAAATACCGGTTTTGCCAGGGATGAGTGGACGCATATTCCCGCTTCCGGTGAAATGGTTGCTGTTTTGAAGTTTAGTCCGCTTCCGATGGATACTGAGAGCTTTGATTTCGTAGAGATGCCGGGTAGTGATGAAGGATGGATAATTTATGGTATACAGCTCAACGGAGAGAAACCTCGGGTGGATATTCCCGAACGTTTGCGGAATAAGAAACCGGATGAGGTTTTGCCATTGCCCGGACCGGAACTGAATGTGGGAAAGACTGTCATAAAGGGGCGGATATTGGGGTATAAACCAGAGTATGGAGTGACGTTACGCTACTATGACTCGCCTTGGTTCTTCATGTATTTCACCGGTAAGGACTTGAAGATAGCGGAGGATGGCACGTTCCGCTATGAGACGGAGGTGCTGTTGCCGAGCGGTGCTACGCTGTGGATATCCCGTTCGAAAATAGAATTGTTTCTCGTTCCGGGTGGAGAACTGGATGTCACAATCAATCTGCCTGAAATATTCTATTCGCAAAGCCGTCTTTTAAGCCGGAAAAGGGATGGTGTAACGGATAGCCGTGTTTGGTTTGAAGGAGACTATGCCGGTCTGAATACCGAGTTGCTGCGGTTCGGTGAAATGAAAAGCTTATCGGGAACTGATGATTTTTATGCAGATATTTGTGGGATGACTCCGCAGGCATATAAAAAGTATCTGTTCGGGCATTATGAAGATGTGCAAAAGAAACTTGTAAAAAACAAGGATATGAGCCAGGCTTGCCGTACTTATATCCGGGCAAATCTGGATATGAATCTGTTCAGCCTTATCTATAATTACAAGAGTAACCTTAGTTATGCCCCGATGTTTTCGGGCAGGAAGGGGGTGAAAAGGGCGGACATGACGGTTGACAGTACCTCATACTTCAAGGAAATACTGCAACTGGATATTCTGCATACCCCCGAACAGAAATATTACAATTATTATACGGACTTTGTGAAGACCGCTACCGGAAATCTCCGGGATAAGTTTGTGCAAGACCCTCTTTGGCCGGACATGCTTCTTGCCGGGCGTGCTTCCCGTAATCTGAGCAAGTACATGCCTTTGACTGAGGAAGAGTGTCGGACGGTGGACAGCATCGCTTCTCCCGACCTCAGGCAATTGTTCCTGATGAGAAACGGGAGGATTGAAGCCGAACTGAAATCAGAGTTGGAAGCTACTAAGGGAAAGACCGGATATAAGATTGTTGAGGTGGAAAAGGAGGTAGCGGCAGACAGTTTGTTGCAGGTCATTACTCGTCCTTATCGTGGCAAGGTGGTACTGGTGGATATGTGGAACACCTGGTGTGGCCCTTGTATGCGGGCCATGAAAAGCCTGAAACCGTTGAAAGAGGAGCTGAAAGAGGTGGTTTATCTATATATTGCCGACGAAACATCTCCTGAAGGAAAATGGAAAGTAACGATACCGGATATACCCGGTATTCACTGTCGCATTAGCAATGAGCAAAGTACGGCATTGGCAAAGCTGTACGAATATCCGGGTATCCCGACCTATTTCGTCGTGAACCGTGAAGGAGATATCTCCTACAAAGCAACCGGATTTCCCGGAGTGGAGATACTACGGAATGAACTGACCAAGTAACTGTAAATAGTAAATCGTAAATCCTTAAATAGTAAATAACTCCATGGGTCTGTTTTTTGTTTATATACTCAAATCTTCTGTTTGCCTGGCGATATTCTATCTGTTTTATCGCTTGTTGCTGGCACGCGAGACGTTTCATCGTTTCAACCGTTTTTCATTGTTGGGCATTTTACTGTTGTCCTGCCTATTGCCTTTGGTAGAGGTAAGTGTGAAGCAGGAGACGGAAGTGCACCAGACGATGCTGACATTGGAACAGTTGCTGATGATGGCGGATGCAGTGAATGCCACTGAGGCCGGAGCAAGTGCTGAAACGGCAACAGTCACCTGGATACAAGTGGCGCTGCTTGTCTATCTGGCAGGAATCGTTTTCTTTGCCTTCCGCAACGTATGTTCGTTGGTACGGTTACTGATGTTGCTGAAATCGGGTAAAAAAGAGGATATCGGCAGCTACTTACCGAGCAGAAAGGAACGTGTCACTCTGATTGTGCACAATCGTGACATAGCTCCGTTCAGTTGGATGGGATATATTGTCATTTCACGGAAAGACTTGGAGGAGAACGGACGGGAAATCCTTATCCATGAGCTTGCTCATATCCATAACCGCCATTCCTGGGACTTGCTGGTAGCCGATGTCTGCATTTTCTTCCAGTGGTTCAATCCGGCATCATGGCTACTGAAGCAGGAGCTGCAGAATATCCATGAGTTTGAAGCGGATGAAACGGTAATAAAGGAAGGTGTGGACGCAAAACAGTATCAACTATTATTAATTAAAAAAGCTGTCGGCACAAGGCTCTACTCTATGGCCAACAGCTTTAATCACAGTTCACTTAAAAAACGTATTACTATGATGTTAAAAGAAAAATCAAGCCCATGGGCACGTTTGAAGTATCTTTATGTACTTCCGTTGGCAGCTATTGCAATAACTGCTTTTGCCCGCCCCGAAGTCTCAACGGAATTAGATGAGATTTCAGCCGTCAAAGTTAATGATTTGACTGCAATTGTGAAAGCCGAAGAGGTTAAAAGTGCAGAAATTCTGTCGGAAGATGGAATAAAAGTGAAAGGCCGAGTTCTTGATGAAGAATATAGTAGTGGAATAATAGGTGCCAATGTGCTTATTAAAGGATCTACTATAGGCACTGTTACCGATGAAGAAGGTCGTTTTGAATTGCCGGTGGAGGCGGGCAATGTCTTGCAAATCTCTTTTGCCGGTTATAAAACGGTGGAGGTAAAGGTCTCTGCAGATGAAAAAGAACAGGATATTGTCATTGTAATGTCCGGAGAAAAACCGTCTGCTGGAGGGCAAGTGTTTCAGATTGCAGAAGAGATGCCTTCATTTCCCGGTGGCATAGACGAGTGCATGCGTTACATAGCCCGGCACGTAAAGTATCCGGCAATATCCATAGAGAATGGTGCTCAGGGGATAGTATCCGTCCGGTTCATTATTGAGAAAGACGGAAGTATTTCCAATCCGAAGATTGCCCAAGGGGTAGACGAGTATTTGGATAAAGAAGCTATGAGAGTCATCATGAGCATGCCTAAATGGAAACCGGGAAAGCAACGGGGAGTGGCGGTGCGTACCCAGTTCACGCTGCCTGTTAAGTTTAGGTTGGTCGTTGATGAAGCTAAGAAGGATAATACGCCTTTGCAGAATAGAAAAAAGTAAGAATGATATGGGGTGAATAACCATAAAATTAAAGTATAATGCTATGAAATCATTTGTAACACTCATGCTGTGTCTATTGTCTATGACAACTTTTGCACAGGTACACGATGAAATTAGTTCGGCTATGGAAGAATTTGATTATGATAAAGTAATCAATCTGATATCCCCTGGCACAAAGGATTCGTTATTGTTATCGACTAGGATACAGGCTTTGAAGGCTATGAATCGTTATCCTGAAGCCATTGTCGATTTGACTTCTCTTTTTGTAAAGGATACTACAGATACAAAAATATTGATAGATTTGGCAGAGTGTTACAAACTGATGGGTAGTCCGCGTCAGGCGGCTGATTATTATCGGAAGGCGGTGAGTTTACGCCCAAATAATAAGTTCTTTCGATTGCAATATATACGTTCTTTGTTGAATGCGGAGAACTTTAAAGAGGCACGCGATGCTTGCCATGGCTGGTTGGAACAAGATACGGTTTCTGCCACCGGATATAAGTATTTGGGGCAGGCTTATGAAGGAATGCAGGATATACCCAATGCTTTTTTCAGTTATAATGTAGCCTATCGTCGAGATTCCTTGGATGCCCAGACCGTCGCTCGTATAGCCAATATCTTTAATAATAACCGGCAATTTACAGATGCTATTGATGTGACAGAGTGTTATCGACTGAGCGATACGACAAGTGTGGATGTCAACCGCCAGAATGCTAAAGCTTATTGTATGTTGAAAGATTATAAGAAGGCAATCGAGCGTTATGAAAGTTTGAAGAGAATGGGTGACCGCAGTTTTCTTACCTTTTATTATTTAGGTATATCTTATTATGGAGACAATTGGTTTTATGGCTCATACGATAATTTGAAGGAAGCGTATGCGAAAAACTCTACCGATATTAATGTATTATATTATTATGCAAAATCCTGTTCGCGCACTTCATGGAAGAAGGAAGGGGTCGAATTTATGGAAAAGGCTGTAGAAATAGCTACTCCCGGTGATAGTATTTTGGAGCGTCTCTATAAAGGTTTGGCGGAATGTTATGGCTATGCCGGTGAGAGCTATAAGAAGATAGAAGTTATGAACCGTTTGTATAAATTGAATAAAGATTATAAACTGTTCTATAGTATTGCCAGAGCTTATGACTCTAACAAGGATTATGAGAATGCCATCCATTTTTATGAAAAGTTTATGTCTTTGACTCCCAAGAATCAACGTTTCCCTTATGATGAAGAAGGAAAGATTATTGAATCTGCTACTACTATGTATCAAATAGCCGAAAAAAGGGTGAAGAAGATAAGGGAAGAAGATTTCTTTAGGAATGGAGCGCCTGATGATTTTTTTGTTGTTCCTAAGAAAATAGATATAAAGAAAGATACGGTTGCCGGTAAGCAATAACAGATTTTTGAGTATCTTTGGCACAGCCCGTATATGATTGTCATGTGCGGGTGGGAACAGATAAAAACGAATGGCTTTATGATGAGACACAACCGGATATCAAAGTTATTGTTGCTACTGATAATTCCCTCTTTGTTGGGATTGATATTTACTTGTATTTTCCGTGGATATACTGCCAATTGGATACAGATACTATGTTATTCTTTTGCTCCGTTAGTTTCTTCTATTATTGTGGCTATTTGCTTCAGGGGGCGCTGGATGGGATTATTGCTTTTATGGACGTTTGTGGCTTCCGTTGCATTTAATGTGCCTTTGCAAAACTGGCTGTTCCATTCTGCCGATGATATAGTCCGTTATGCTTCAATAACAGATTTATACAAGGAAAAAGATAAGCCTATGTATTTTACTTTTGATCGTTTGGAGGTGGATAATAAGAGGAGGAGTACCATCGGTATTTGGCGTGAACATACCCGACGTGTATCCCGACATTCTTATCGGACGGAGAAGAAGCAGCATTGGTATTCGGTATCACCGGTTTTTGAGGATTCATTACCTGAACATAAATATGCAGAAAGGGAGGTAAAAGCATGGGTTGTTGCCGTAAAGCATGATAAGCAGGATTCGTTGGTATGCTATGAATGGTGCACTTTCGATATAGGGGATTATAAAAAAGCGATTGACAAATCACGTTGTAAAGTACAGCATTCGGATGCGCCTATCATTAAACCGCTTTACAAACAATTTACAACAAAGAGTGAATGGCGGAATATTTTCTTAAATGTAGGTTTGCTTGTCTTTTCCATCCAAGTGTTGATAGGAGTAATTATGAATTATAGGCTTGGAAAATCTTGATAAAGCAGTATAATCAGGTTAAGTAATTAGAAAGGCTGTGTGCTTTTCCAAAAGACTTTTGTATATGTTGAAAGCAGGGGGGGCAAAACTAACCGGCTTATCTCATCGTCAGCTGTAGGGGCAGGGTTTGCCTGCCCGAAGACACAAAGCAAACTGTT
>ERZ834694.376-NODE-376-length-55355-cov-46.890868_pt1 | contig 55355 bp, 93 predicted proteins | sample MGYA00519691_ERZ834694 | MGnify/ENA primary metagenome ERZ834694 (study PRJEB31850, sample SAMEA3708758) | human gut metagenome | biome: human gut; feature: human-associated habitat; material: faeces | place: China | collected 2014 ... | reverse complement strand
TTTCCCGGTCAATGTCGCAATTTACAAACTTTATCCAAAACTGAACAAACTGCTCAACGCCATCCATTCGGTTTGACTGCATCGTATTGATTGCATCCAATAGTCCGATCACAAGCTCAATATCAGAAATGCGCTCATGGTTGTTCGGAAACTCAACAATCGGGATTCCACCAAAGCCATGTAGTTTCCAATCTCGAACCTCTCCGTTCACAATCTTGCACTCGTAAGAGTCCGTGTAGCAGAGTTTATACATCTGTCCATCAGCATCCTTAAGCTCTTGGATTGCTAAAAGTGGTTCTTCTGTGGAACGGCTGTAGATAACAAACGTATTCATTGGCGTCGGTGCAACAATTCTAAATGGAATATCTTCATTTTTTGTAATCTGCACTGCCTTAAATGACGTTCCGGTTGCTGATTGCCACTCCCCTGCCTTAATGTCCTTTTCCTGCTTATTAGCATCAGTCAGATAATCATTAAATTCATCAACCGCATTGTTTATTCGGTCATCGTCTTTCCTGCTGATAAGCTGAATTGGCTCACCGTAAGTCTGACCAACCTTGAATTGAACAATCTCATAGGCATGGTTTTCAGATACCTTATTGGTTATGTCCGCATTTTGCACCTTTGTTCGGTACAATACCGGCTGATCGCCCTTATAGTAGTTCCACAGATACCGAATGACCGTCTTGTTGAAATAAAATGCACCAATGCAGTTTCCGACAACATTTACGATATTGTCTGCCGTAATCTGTTCTACGTTAGCATATGCAATTTTTCTTCCGTATCTGCCTTTTACAAGGTCGTGAAAATACTGTGTATTCATATAAATAAAACTCCACTACTGCAGGCGCGTTTTGGTATTGGCTTTGTTTCAATCTTGCCTGTTGCCACGCGATAAATCACAATATGATTGCATTTTTTACATTTACACGGATGATCTATCGTAGATCTCCCATCATAATGTCCGGCAATTCTTCCGCAATCCGGGCAATATATAGTTACTTTTTTCATAGAAGTCTCTTTCTTGTAAATAAAAAACACTGCCATTTCTGACAGTGCCTTTACGGGTTATATGCTTTTGGGGTTGTAGGATTTTGTTTTTCTACTCTTTTAGTATACCATGCAAGTTTTAGGAAATGTTGTGAAAGAGTGTGAACTATTGTGCACTTTTATGCACTCTTTTCAGAATAAAGCTGTCCATAACGTCTTTCAAACTCCTGCAATGCTCTTTTTCTAAGTTTCATAATGTTTCTGTAGGAATATTTCATCTCAACGGAAATCAAGTTCCAATCTTTTCCATTTACATAGTGTGATGAAAGCACGATATATACATCTGTATTATCCATACTGTCAATTTGCGATATGATAATTCGTCTTTTATTAACCAATTCATCTACAAGTGTCTGAATCTCATTCTGCAAATCAACAATCTTCGATACCGCGCTCCCCATTTTGTCGGGATTGCCGGATGATTGCACATCCACCTCTTTCGGGGATATGGATATAGATGTTGCCATATCAGCAAGCCTTTTAATCTCTGACAGCTTATTCGCAATCGCATGGTCTAGTCTCTCGATTTGAGAAAGATATTCATTCGTTGTCATTAAAAATACCTCCTAAATGGGTGTACTGCCGCTTCTACTTTTGCGGTATTACTTGGGTTCTCTATAAACATTTCAAGCTGAGTTAAACCGTCTGCTGCATCGTCGTGGTCATTACCGCCAATACTTACAAACATAGAGAGTTCATCCATCGCCGCTTGATATTCGTCATTTCTGTAATATCTCGTCACTCCAAGATCTGAATCTTTCTTCATTTGTTCCTGCGTCGGTCTGTGCGTATCAAGAAATATGAATTTTCTCTTAACATCACCGGAATACGCTATGATCTTCGATAACTTTTCAACATTGTTTGGTGCTTTTCTGCTTGTGCATGAGCATTTATAGTCCTGTGCCTGCAACTTTTCATCTACATATTTGCAATACAGATCTCCTCCGGTATTCCCCTCAAATCTTGTCTGCCGAATCTCATTCCCGATAATTCGTCCAACAACAAGAGGAATCGTTACCTCTTTCGGTCCTTTGTTGAATACCCAATCGTAAATATAAACATCACCGTTTTCATATTCTGCCCCAATCGGCATTGACAAGCTATCGCCGCCGCCCCAGGCAACATCCACAACTCCGATTCTTCGAAAATCTCCATCCGGCAGGATTCCGTTAAATAGTCTCAAATCTGTATAAAGCAATCCCTCACGGACATATGGTTGCTGCATAAACTTAGCCATCCATTCGGCATTGTCAAGTTTATCTCTCATATCTCTGTAGTATTCCGTGGAAAATCCGTTGATTTCATACGCGAAATTGCTTTCGTCATTTTCATTAAGTGCCGGAATCTTACGGAATCGGTATTGTGGATCATGCTCATATTGCTTTCTCATGCGCTCCAATGGATCTAAAACATTCCAAAGAGTACCAACCATCAATTCCCTTGCACCGTCATTTTTACGGTCAACCATCTTGTTTAGGTACTCTTGGTATGTGTTTTCCATTCGAGTAGGGCTTAATGAATGCTCTCGATCACGAACCAAGTCATCGACATACAAATATCCATCTTTTGAAACATCGACCGCTCCTGTCCATGTTCCGTCAATACCACGACACGTTACGGTTGCGAATCTGTCCGGATCTCCAAGCGTAATCGTAAATTCGTCCGCGCTTTTGTCTGTCGGAAGTGCTGCGTTTGCGTATTCCGGGTGCCAATAAGCAAAAAGTTCCGCAAAGGTATATTCTTCCGTGGTAAAAAGATTCATCAATTCCTTGTAAAATCCTTTTGCCAAAATACCGGAGTGACCACCCATAGCACTATGACTGTTTGGTCTGCGCAAAGCCACCCACGCAAGGAAGAAAATACAGATAGTCGATTTACCGACACGCGATGGCATTGACAATCCGTAAAATTTAATCTTCCGGTTTTCCAAATCTTCAAGATCTTGAGCGACTATATTCAGCGTCTTGCGGCGCGGATAATAAAACCGTTTACTCCAATTTCTTTTGCGCTCCATAAAGTAGATGAAGCTCTTGAAGCGATAAAAGCTCTCTAACCGCAAGACTTCATAGAACTGATCCACAAGTTTGTATCCGCCTTTAATGTCGTGATTCTGTGCATATCGTTCAAGTTCCCATATGCTACCACCCGCGTTTTTCTGCGTATATTCGTTGATTAAAGCCTTTGTTCTTTCGGTTATAGTCAATCCATAGTCAACATCTTTTTCCGTCCGAATCGCCACATTGCACGCTTTCAAAAAGGCATCTATTACCTGTTCATCAACGCCTTTTCTCTGTATGTAGTTTTCATATCCATTTACTGCATTGATTAACTGCTTTGAAGCCAAATAAAAAGCACCTCCGCAAAAGCAGAAGTGCCTTGACCTCTGCCTATAACTGTTTTAGGGTAGCGACTAACTCCATTTGTTAGCCGGGAATATGCGTAGTCAGTAGTAAAAGCTATTCTTAGCACACCAATATTGTACGCACCTCTTAGTGTTTTGGAAATTATTTAAAGATTATTTTCTTGGTCTGAATTGTTTGATTATAATTTTTGAACATGTTTTCTTCATTTCCAATGCACCTTGAACCCTTTCTTCTTATACTCCTCTACGGCTTTTTTAAGGCTCATATCGTCCTCATACTTTTCATTCAGCATAATCACCACATTGCCTTTTTCAATACCGTATATGTTGCAATTTGCAAGTTTCTTAGCCGTTCCAAGAATAGCTTTTGTCTGCTTTCGGCTCATTTCATAGGTTTGGGTTCCCATATTAACTATCATTTCTCATAAACTCCTCAAAATCTTCCATACATTTATAACACAAGTCGTATGTGGTATTTAAAATGCCATTCCTTGTAATGGAATTTCCACAAAGTATTCCTTTTTTAATTTCAGTACCACAACGATCACAAGTACACCATTCTTTTTGATGTTTCATATAAATCCCTCACTTATCACATTCGATTCCCGGAATGAATGTTCTTTTACCCATACAAGCATCTTCAAAAGTCGTAGTTTCTATTGAACATCCGCAACTAACCGGGTCTAATGGACAATTTTCATGATTAATACATGTGCATAAAATTTCTTTTTCCTGCTTCATCATTTCACCAACTTTCAAACTAACCCTAGCATGCATAAAATATCAAGTTCCGATATTTCTTTTGCACCCTCTCTTGTGTGCGCAAGAATTTCTTCCGTCGAGCATTTTTCCATATCGTTGCACTTACTCTTATCAAAATTTCTCGAAAAACAGTAATGTAGACAATACCCATATCCGACTCCAAGTAGAGTACCATGAATACTTTTACAGACAACATTGTAATTTTCTGTTTTTAAAATATCATGTTCTCCATCTAAGAAACATTCTTTTCCGTTGTTGTCCATTTTCTCTTTGAGATATTCAAGAAAAATTCTCATTTCTTTTTCTGAATCGGAAATGTACAAAATAGAATCCTTCTCTCTATCATCAATTATTTGTTTCGATTCATTATCACAAAATTCACACATTCTTCCACCCCTCCCCTTTATTAAATACCACGTTTTCAAATATTGCCGTTTCCACCTTCTCTGGCTGACTTTCTGGAACATTCCTTGCCGGAATCTGTTTAAATAGAATTTTGCAATAAGGACAGTTATCAACTTCGGAATCAGGTATCAGCATTCCACAGCGAAAGCAACTTGTCATAATTCACACCCCAATCAAAGTAAATTTTCTTATTTCTTTTGGAATCTCACGATGCAAAATGCCATCTGTATCAAAATATGGTTCGCTGTTTAATAACTGCTTGCGTTCTACATTTTCTAGATATACTCTGCTTGTTTTCCCACAAATCGTGATTTCTCCGAACATTTCCCCTATTTCAGCCTTGAATCCGCTTACATCATATGGAGTTTTGCAATAAGGGCACACCTTTTTATCTGTTTCGATTGGTGCGCCACAATTCACGTAGTTTGTCATATTTTGTACCCCAATCATAGCAAAAATCGGAATCCTCGTGAGATTCCGTATCTTTCGTTTGATATAAACATTCCGCAATGTTTTTATCATCAAATAGCGACACAGGGAATCGAACCCTGTCAGACCAAACCATGCCAACCGCTTTCAAATCTGCAATTTCTAATCACGGAAGGGTTTTCTGTTTCCAATGATACCGCTACCATCCATAAGTCTCCCATCGACCGAAACTATTGCAGTAGTACCCGACTAAATGGAGATAAGGAATTGATGTGGCGAGGATTTGAACCTCGCAGAAAAGATTTACTTCCTCATAATGTCCCTGAGAAATACTTTCTCTGTATTGCATTTGCAATAGACATTCCATAGCGTTTACCCATTCCGCCACACATCAACGCCTATTTAGGGCAAACGCAGTGTGCAGGATTCGAACCTACAAGGCGAACAAACGCCCGGCGGCTTAGCAAGCCGTTCCAATACCGTTATGGGAACACTGCCAAATTGACAAGATGCACTCGTTCAAAGGCTACCAAACGCATAGGGATATTTTCGAGTGTCCTGTCTGAACTGCTTTTGTTGTACTTCCTACTCGCAGCCTGTTTGTTGTGCGTTTCTTTTATAATCCACTTCGCATACTCCTGTTAAAGAATACGCAAGACCTATCGTTGGGATTGCAGGAATCGAACCCGCGACAACCCGGATATAAGCCGTGTCTTCTACCACTGAATTAAATCCCAATACAGTGATCGGTACGAGATTCGAACTCGTGTTACCACCGTGAAAGGGTGGTGTCTTACCGCTCGACTAACCGATCATAACCGCCACGAGACGGTTAGCAATATGTTTTACGTGCTATGCGTTACACGATCATGCGCCGTGGGATAGACGCATGATAGAATACCACCGGACGGTCTCGCACCGTCCTTAACAGAATCGTCCTAGTGGCGAAAGGAGGAACCCAAATGCTTGAATCACTCAACCAAGGGTTCAAGTACGTATGGAAAACATACGTGGCTACATGAAACGTCAGCATGTAACCAATTAGGCTACCGGGATTTGAACCCGGAATGCAGGAATCAAAATCCTGTGCCTTACCGTTTGGCGATAGCCCATCATTTCCAAATGACAATAATATTCATTGCAAAAATCGCGTATGAAAGCAAATACCCTCTTACGTTTGAATTGTCTTTTTGTTTTACCTGTCCTCCCATAAGTCCCAGTATTACGAGGGCATCTATCGCCGTAGCGATTATATTTAAAATCATATCAATATCTCCCATCCTCAAAGCTGTGTTCCTGTTTGAATCGTTCCATTTCATTTACGCTCATACCGAAGATCCCGGCAGATGAATCAGAGTCCGTATGTTCGAAATACTCGCCCTGCTGTGGAAACATAAACCGGAACATAGCGTAATTTGCAACATCGCACAGGTATTCAAGGTTTCCGGTCTCTTCAAACTTTGCAAGACACATTTTCAAACTTTCAACCGCATTAACATTTCCGGTGGAAAAGTTCATTCTTGCCGGTCCGTATTTGTAATACGACTGCTCAATCAAACCTTTGCGTTTTTCATCAAAGGTTTCGGAATACTCGGTTTTCATCAACTCATTGCTGCAGCTTGCCATTAAACATCACCTTCCGCTCTGTGGTTTGCTCTTTCAATGTCAAAGCCTTCCGGGTAACGCGCCTTAAGCTTGTCTACGTTCATTTGCATGATTTCATCAAGGCTCCAGCCGAAGGATTCGCAAAGCATTGCAAGATACCAGCAAATATCTCCAGCTTCTTTCTTTGCGTGGTCAATATCAAGCTGCTTCTCATGGAAAATCCACTTTTTAATCATGTCGTTGAACTCTCCAACCTCGCCGGATAATCCAAGACAGGCATTAAAGATACCGCCAAGGTCATAATCTTGCAACGCAGATGCGATATTGTTCTTTTTGCAAAATTTAAGCAAATCGAGTTTATCCGAAATTCTTTCTGTCGCCTTGCGATCATTTGTCCGCATGGCTAACGACTGATACTCATTTCCGGTCATATATCATTCTCCTGTCCGAAGCACTCTTTTTTGTTTTTAAAAAATTTTTGGAAATTTAGTTGCGATTCGCAACGTGAAAGTGAATTGTTATAAATTTATTATAGCCTATTTACGGTGAAAGTCAATGGGTGTTGTAAGTGGGTTTTTTATTTTTTGAGGTATTTAAGGGACTTAGTAGCCGCCCGGTGGCCTTTCTGTCAGACCCCCTCCCCATCCTTTTCTTGCAAACATGGGAACCTAAAATATTTCTCATTTCGTTTTGTTGTCATTGTGTGAAAATCAAATTGTTTTAATACAATTCATGTCATACCCTTGCAACTATTCGCAAAACCTAACTTTTCCGAATAGTTCACGAATAGTTAAAACGCTACAACCCTTGGTATTACTGCGTTTGTGAATTGTAGAATAACCACACACAATTTAAACCGTATTATTTGCCACTGCATCTGTGAATTGTGTGTCGATTACGTGCAATTCTTGGCTCTTTTTCTCGTCCAGTCTTGGCAACTCCTGCGCTGTGATTGCCTTGCGTTGGGTGGCATTATCTCCAATTCCCGGCTGATTCATGCCGAATTCGTTATTTCCCACGAACATAGTACCCACTGGGCTGTTGGAATCATACGCACGATCTAGGATGCAATCCTTACGAGACCGCTGTAATTTTTGCCACATCTTGAAAGCCAACGAACTTGGTTCTTCTGTACTCCATATATCCATTGTGTTGGTTGGTATATTACAAAAATAACTGAATGCTACTGTACTTACCAACTTGCTATACACATTGGAGAGATATATATAATAATCACAAAGCTTATATAATACCTCTCTGTCATATCTGTTACAATTAGTCGGTATAGTTGCATTACCAAGAGGTTTCAAGCTCTTGTCTTTTAGTACCGATGTATCAGGGAATAGATGCATACCAACATACTGCATAACAGCTTTCCATTGTCTCTGTCCAGCTTTTAGTAAATCTTCGATGTGAAATTCTATACAAGCGTTGTCTATTAAATCTTGTACAGTTGATGTGTATATCTGTACTGTACCTAGATCCACTATAAGTCTTGTAAGATCTACGCTCTCTATATCCTGCATATATTTCACACCTCCAATCTGTTTTATTTCTCTCTGCTTTTGGTATACACTATTTCCGGGGTTAAAGTCAAGCCTTAATTTTTTACGGTGGTATTATATACTTACGCCGCGCGCGTATGCGGATATACACTTACTATAAACCTATAGGATTTAGATGCATTGTATTATTATTAATTTAAAAGATTAAGAAAAAGATAGAGAAAGAGAAACATAGTTCTGAAAAAGCGACGTCAGACGATTGTGTCGCCTTATGTCATACGATTGTCAGACGATTTTTTGTAAAAACTGATACTATTCTATCATTTTTTGACTTATCAAAGACCTAATGAGCCTAGCCTTGTTTATAAAAAATTAAGAAAAATTTTATAGTTTGTTTACGGTTTTTGGAGATTTTGTAAGATATTCCCGGACGCGTTGTTTATTTTGGACATGGCAAAAAGAAAAGGCAGCCGGAAAAGCTGCCCTTTGTTTGAAAATATTCAATTACGTTCTTATTGCTTCTGAACCAGCTCGTAAACCAATGCGTCAATACGTTTTTCCATTTCGTCAAACTCGCAAGTCTCATTTTCCTGAAACGCTGGCATTAACATATAATTTTCGAATTCTTTCGCTGTATCGTTCCATTCTCCACCGGTTGCAAAAGATAAATCCCCATTCTTCAATATTGCCAAGCTATCGACATTCATCTGCGATTCAACCAATTTTCTGACATATACGGAAATCGGCTCACCGCTTGGCAACTTATAATTATCGCCTGTAAATTGCCACTGACTTCTAATTTTTATAATCTTTTTGAAATCATTTCTTTTCATGGTATATTCCTCACTTTCCTGACTTTCGCCTTTGCTCTATTTCTTTGATCTGTCTATACTATAACATTTTGTGCCTTATATGTCAACAGTTTTTTTGTGCCTTATTTCAAAATTTTTTCGTCATGCTCCAGCTTTTCCGCGACTGCAAGTTTAATAAAATCGTTTGCGCTCTTGTACCCAAGCTTTTCTATGCGTTCCTTTGTGCCTTTTGCAAATCTGCAATTAACACGCTCAAACTTATCATCATATCTATAGATTGCGCGCCGTGTTGCTTCTGTTGTCTTACGTTCCATGCTTCGAACCTCTCTTTCTATGTTTGTTACCATTATAGCATTTGTGCCTTATATGTCAAGGGAAAGTTTTCTTTCCTTATATAATGTTTCATGCGATTTTGTGCCTTATACATATTTCACAAGTAAAATTATGTTTTGTGCCTTATATTTTGTATATTATGCCTATTGCTTTTGTGCCTTATATTTACTATAATACAAGTATCAAATGAAGCACAGAAAACAAAAAAGGCGGTCACTCCTACCAAGAACGAACCGCCACCAATCAAAAAAAGAAAGGTAGCTATATTATAGCACAGGTAAAAAGAAATGAGAAGAACAAATAGCAAGGAAGTAAAAGCAGCAGTTAGAAATTATTTAACAGAGGTCGCACAGAGTGAAGATCTTAACACGATCAAGGACATTAAGGAGAAATTTATAAATGAATACGGCTGGGCAGTCGCAAGACTTGGAGAGCGCAACGCTTGTATTGAATGGCTTAGAGGTTTAGGCGTTGGCGTTGCATATAGTTATTATGATATTATCCGGCTTATGGCTGAATGGTTAGACGAAAGCACAGAAGAAGCCGAAAAATGGCTTGATAAACGCGGCGATGGTCTTTATTGGGACTTATTAGCAAGGGAGATTTTAGCAAGCAAATAATTAGCAAGGTTGGCGTTTCCGGGGTTCGATTCCCCGGCTTGCTTTTACCCGGAGCAACCGGAAAAATTTAGAATATGGAGGACTTGAAACCATGAAAAGAACGCTATACGAATTATTTATGGAATGTGATTGGAACGCCTGCCGTGTACCGTGGAGAATATACGGCGAAAACAATAAATTGATCTGCGCAAATTACGGCGCAGAAACCGGGAATGAATTTGACGATATGCAAGTAAAAAGCTACTCATACAACAAAAACAAGAATTATGTACGAGTTTATGTAAAGTAACCAACCGCCGCAGAGGATGCACGCCGGATCACTACCGGCGGCGGTTTTTACTCAAAAATGAGCAAATAAAAGGAAAGAGGTATAAGAAATGGAAGAAAGATATATTTTGCACACGGGAAAAGGTGTGCAGATCGTAACAGAATCGCAAGCAATTAACAACGCGCTAGATCAAGAAAAAAGCGGCGTTATTCCGCGTTACTCATTCCGGGATTATGAGACCGGTGAAAACCTCACACCACCCGGATGGCTCGTATGGTCAACTTTTGCGGGCGGTTGCGGCGTTGTGTACCGCAGATCTGACGGAAAAATGATAGTAACAACAGGATTTCAAGGGGATTTTGTTGTAATTTAAGGCGGTACCATTCCGCCTTTTTCGCGTGCTTGGTGCATCTGTTCCGGTTCGATTCCGGCGGCGCGGACTACATGGGAATCAGTTTCCATGCGCAAATTGACAAGTAAACACAGAATAAGGAGGTATAAGCCTATGATCTATGATATTAAAGCAACTTTTAAGGGACAAACTCTGCGCCGGGTGGCGTATGGAGATTTGCAAGCGTGGCTGATCGTTAACCAGCTAACGCGCGATGGATGCATAAACATATGCATGAGCGAGCGTGGAACGTCTGGAGGTGGCAAAAATGGCAAAATATGAGTATATCGGTAAAAGGGAAATTCTACGCCGGGTGTCTGCTCTTGGCTATCTGGAAATATCCGGCAAAATGTGCGGCTACTCTAAATTTGAGGGCGTGGAATGGGTGGAGTCTGCAAAAATCAAAATAACCGTCCAGCGTGGCGGCGATTGGTTGCAGATCACGCAAAAGCCGGAACGCATAACACAAACTTACAGCCGGTACGACGGGAAAAACTATCTTGACAAGTGGTAAAATGCGGTCTATGCTAGACTATAACTATAGCCGGGCAGGCGTCTTCTGGCGTTTGCCTGTGACCGGCAATATTATCAAATATCATCAGTGCATTATCTATATATAACATAATATATGGTGTATTTGCGTTATTTACGGAATGCCGAAGATAATTGCACGTTTGTTACATGTTTTTGAGAATCCGTAAAAATGGAATCTTGACCCTAAAACGCTACCCCAGGGGGGGGTACAAAAAAATTACGAAATATTTTTTGGCGCGCGGAGAAAATTTTCTTTCGTAAAAATTAAAGACCGCGCCGCATAATCGCTTTTTCTCAACTCTTCTATCAGCTTTTCCCTAGTCATTTCCGGATTCGTCCGGTGCACGTACTTTAAGAGTTCTGAAATTTTATCCATTATGCAACAACCTCCATAAGTTCAATCAATAGTCTGTCTGCTATTTCAAATACTTCTCTTCCGTATGTAGCTAAGAAATCTGCTACAATTTCCTCTGTATCAATATCCATGTATACATTATACGAAAGGCAGAACGCATGACATAATTCGTGACATAACACACGTTCAAGGAACCTTCCGCGTAGATCATCCGCAAGATATATTGTTTTCGTGTCTCTGTCGGTCATGCCTACAGTTCTGCTTCCATCACTTCTCTGTAGCATATCGCTGTAACGCGATACTTTGACCAAATTCCATATTCCATTGTTTATCGTGAACAATTTACCACCTCGCAAACAAAGAGGGCAAAATGCCCTCTCTATTACATTTTCGTGACAAGCGTAGTCAGCTTTGTCTTGGTCAACTGTTTCTCTTCTGGGGACATACCGGAAAATAGTTCGGTTACATCTTCCGAAAGAGATTTCATGTACTTTTCAAGTTCTTTCATCTTTGCATCCTTGTCAGCCGCGGAATCTCCGTGGTGCAGTTCTTTCGTTTCGATATAGCTTCTCCGGCTCATACCGGCTCTGCCCTCTCTTGCATCGTGAGTACCGGTACTCATGCCATTATTTCCGCTCATAGGCTCTGAATAATACATCTTTCCCATACTCATTCTGTCAAGGTCTCTCATTCGGTCGTATTCCGGCATATTTTCCCATTCGTGGTAATCTTCAGGCATCTGATGATAATACGGCGGTTCTACATATCCTCTGCGTGTTCCACGCCCTTTCGGTGCGAATCTGCCATTTGCATAGCGGTAATGGTCGTAAAATCTTCTGTCCGGATAATCCTCGTACTGTTCAAGCATACGCATAATATCTTCATTGTCTTCGGACTTCTTCATAGCTTCAACAATGTTATAGTCCTTGTCAAAGCATACGATGTTCTTTGCAATCTCCGTCCAGTCCTTAAGATCATCAAGGTTTTGACCCTCAAAATTCTCGATTCCGATGCCATCAACGTGGGCTTTCACGCAATCCATAATCTGTTTCGCAAATTTATGCATAATATCAAGCCTCCCTTACTGCAATCAAATTACTGTTCTGAACCTCGATAGCCTGTGTGGATGTATTCTGCACGGCTACGGTACTGCAGCAACCGCAAGGCACATCAACGTATGCTTGTGCTGATACATTAAAGAAATTCTCAACTGCCGCAGGGGTTACGATCATCTTTGTTGACTGCAAAGGCTCTCCATCAACCGCGATTGCAAGAGAAATCTCTCCAACTGTGCCGCCTGTCGGGATCTGAATGTTGCCGGAATACGATACCAAAAATCTAGCCTTACACTGATTGGTGATACCTCTTAACTTGATAATTCCACTTCCCTGTCTGTGTACGATACATTTTGTTCCGTTTACTGCTGTTTCTGTGAATGCAACATCTTCTCCAGCAGCAACGGCTTGTAATGCAATTCCTGTTACTTCCATTATTTTTACCTCTCTTTCACAAAATAAGGGCAAACATTACAGTCTGCCCTTTGATTGTAAGTAATACTGCATAGCAGACATGATCGAGTTAAACTCAATTAAGATACTCAATTATTCAGTTTTAGCAGCCACATCCTGTATTGCATCCACATCCATATGCATAAGCATTTGGATTAGGTACGACATATGCCGGGATAGCAGACGGATTTACTGCATTGATAATCTGCTGCGTCTGAGCTGCCATCTGAGTTGTAAGCAATGCACTCTGACGATCCTGTGAAGCCGCTCTGCGAAGGTCGCTATTTTCTGCCTGTAAGCTAGAAATCTTTTCATTGCAGAGATAATCGAGAATAGCGCGTGTTCCTGCGTTCTGACTGTCGATAATGTCTCTCGTGTTGCTGTTCATGGTGTTCTGCAAAGCGCAAGTGTTAGTTGCCATGTTGTAGTTTACGCCTTGGATAGCTTCTCTTGTCTCGCAGCAACAGTTAGCAAGCTGTGACTGTAATGCGTTTGTATTCTGCATATTAGCGACTGTATCAGCATTGATAGCCTGCTGAATGCCGAATCCGGTCTGCAAAATGTTTGTGTTGATGCCGTTCATGCCGTTTTGTACTGCATAGAATCCGTCACAAAGACCATTCGAAATGCCGTCAAGTTTTGACACAACTGCCTGGTTGTCAAATCCGCGCTGGATTTCGCTTCCGACACCACCATTCATTCCGTTTCCTCCGAATCCGTTACCGAATCCACCCCATCCAAAGATGGCAAAGATAACGATGATGAACCATAACCATGAGCCTTCTGCGCCCCATCCGTTGTTATTTCCGTTTCCGTCAATGTTTGCGACAAGCGGAACGGATGCACAATTACCTGTGTTAAACATAGAATTTACCTCCATAATTTATTTTTATATACATAATCTTGCAAGAATTAGTATCACATTCCTAATTGGCTTTTAAACGACTCAAAAGCCTTATCTGCGTCAATCCCCTTTTCTTTGCACAAATTCCTAGCCATCTGCTCGATGCCCTTGGAATCTCCCTTTCGTGCCATCTGCATAGCGTTTCTAGCCATAGGGTTGCTCATTACGCTGTTATTCCCCATCATTTGTTGTAAAAACTGCTGTGGGTTTCTCATACCCTGTAACATCTGCATAGGATTCATTAAGACTCACTCTCCTTTTGTGTTCGTGAAGATTTTCTTTGCGTTTGCGAAGATAACTTATCTTCCAACTCTTCCATCTTTCCAAACAAACAATCTAATTTGTCAGTAATAGCCTTTGTCGCATCGTCAGACAGCCCTATTTCAATTCTTTTATCATCGCTTGAAGGATCTGCCATCTGCTCATTAAAAGGCTTATAAACGGTCTTTCTGATTGTTCCATTGGCATCCCATTGTTTTGCAACGATTGCGCTCATGTCCTGCATTGGGAAAAACGCAACGCTTCCATCCATAGGTACATCATTCGCCATGATTGCTGATTCCGACTGCACAACCTTTCCTTGGATTCCAAGAAACTGCGGTTGCATCTGCGGAATCTGTGGCTCTGGCTGTTGAAATCTCTGCATTGGGTTGTACTGATATGCGGCATAGCTTGGGTTTGGGTTAAATGCCATATTCTGATTTTGCATCTGATACATTCTCTTCCTCCAATACTTCCTTGATTGCGTGAATCATAGCTGACTGATACACAAGCGGAACCTTTGACACATCTTCTCTTGTTAAGATTTTTTCAAGAATTTCATCCGTAAATAACATTCCGCATCCCTCCTATGCTTATATTTTTGCATAAAAAAATACGGTTCTTCCGCAAAAAATAAGCAGAAAAACCGCATAAAAAAAGAACGCCCAAAGCGTTCCAAGTCTACCATTTTCAGAAAAGAATCTAAAGCACTTGTGCAGACTCCTTTCTTTTGTGTTCAGTTTTTTGAGTACCATTTTGAGTACCAATTTTTTTAAGACGCCGCAAACACAGTGTTTATGCGACTTTTAAAACAGTCCGTACGGGAATCGAACCCTAAAGTAATTGCCTTGAAACGGCTTAAAATAGCCATTCTTTCAATTTTTCTTTGAGTACCTTTGAGTACGAGGGACTCATAATGCTTCGATTAAGTCAAGTTCCTGTCTCTTTTCCTCAATTCCGGTACGATCAAAATAATAATGATCTTTTGTGCAACTAATGTCTGTATGCCCCATGGTATCAAGGATTGTGGACTCTTTCACTTTTCCGTCGAGCAAGATGCTGCCGTATGTCTTTCGGATCTTGTGCGGAGATTTCACTTTCATTCGCAGTTCATGTTCGCAGATATACCGCAAACGTTCACGAAAGTTGTAGGATTTCAGCCGTTCTCCGTCTCTCTCAAATAGATACTCCCCGAAGGGATTTCTCTTTCGTACTTCATCAAGAATCCATTTGTACTTATCCGGCAATATTGCAAATCGCAATCCGGCTTCTGATTTCGGAAAATCTTTAACCTCATAGCGAAAACCATCATCATCCCGGTAGCGTGTCTCTGTAGAATTGATCGCAACCGTGTAGTTTTCAACATCTTTCCGCTTTAATGCCGACAATTCTCCGACGCGGACACCTGTCTTAAACATGAATAGCAATCCAAGGTTTACGATATCCAAGTGATTCCTTAAGTACATCTCCATGCGTTCCTTTTCATCCGGCATATATACTTGGTCTTTTGCCTGCCGGACTACGTGCTTAAATGCTTTTGGCGATATATCCATATCTTTCAGCGTGTATGTAATGGAAAACTTAACATACTTCTTCCGCTTGGCATACTTAAAGATTCCATAAATCAGCGTCCGGAAGTTTGAGAATGCCTTGGAAGTCATGTCGAAATCATGGATGCTGTTTCGTATGAACGTTTCAAGGTCGCATTCGTCTATCCTTTTGATTCTCTTATCCTTAATTCCATCAAAGTATCTCTGAAAGTCCATTAAGTATCTGTCATAGGTTGCCCTGCTTATCTCTTCAAGTTCTAGCTTTTGTGAAATCCAACGGTTGAAGATTTCCGCTACTGTAGGGTCATCCTCTTTCTCTTTCCAATAATCAATGATTTTCTGCTCGACCGCTTCTCTGCGCTTTGCCTTGATTTTACGTCTGCCTTTTACTTCATCCGGCAGATATGAGTACCAGTTCTCATCCTTTCCTTGATAGATTTTATAGGGATTTTTGTTGAGTAATTTTTCTCTCTTTTGCATAGTGACTTGTTTCTGCACAAGTGCTATGTCGAGAATACCACTATCAACGGCATATTTCAACAGTTCTTTTTCATCCAATCAAATACCCCCGTTCTTTCTATTTTATCTTTTATATCTCTCACTCTGTACTCTATCGTTCTTAGTGATAGATTTTCTTTTGTGGATATTTGCTTTTGTGAAAAACCACGGCAGAGAAGAGAGAAAATCCTCTCCTCTTCTTCCGTGAAATTGGCATTTTCTTTAATGTATTCAAGTTCTGGCTTAATGAATTTTGTAAATTTCATAAGCCATTTCTCCTTATTTTATTGATTGATATTTATAAAATCTATAAAACTATTGTTTTCTCCATATTGCTTCATCAAGAATATATTGCCTAATAAATCTATCTGCGTACTGTGGATGTATCATTGACCTTTGCGTTTTAACTGATAGTCCATCGTCATTTACCCTACTTTTTGCTATTATTTTCGTTTTTACATAATCAATAGTTTCGAATACGAGATTGTTTTTGGGCTTAAAATTCACAAACCAATATTGTGTCGGCTTTTTATAGTAATCTCCATTTTTTGTCCTATCTTTGTCTACCAGGTCAGGTTTTAAGCACCAATACGATGTAAGATAATGCGGTTGATTATACGGATTTTCTATAACTAATCTTATTTTTCGCCTTATACAATTTATGACTAATTTATTAAGTAATCCGTAAAATTCATTCAATGCATCGTGCCTTTTTATTGCATTTTCGAGTTTCTTTTCCAAACTCCAATTTCTTTGTGAATAATTATTACCAGAAAACCATAATTGGCTTTGACATTCAAAATAAGTGCAAGGAAAAAATGCAAATATCAAATCATCAGTACTTATCTTATCAAACAAACTCGGATCACCTTGATACCCCCTATCAATCTCTTCGAAAAGATCAGTAACATAGTCGGTTTCGCCAAATTCGTTCTGAATATCATAGTCGTAGGCTTCAATCCCATACTTCTTGAAAGCATTCTTGAATGTTCCTGACTGTTCAAATAAACAATGTACTTTCATTCTAAATCTACCAAAAGGAAACCTCGGTTTTATGTGCGCACAACCTATTCCTTTCTTTGATTTTTAGTTAATTACTGGGGCTTTCTGCCTGTCTGAAAATACTCGTCATAAGCGTCAACCGTATCGCGTATTTCAACCATAGCCATATCAAGTGTTACATCTTTTTTATCCAAGGCTCTTTCTGCATAATCTTTAATTCTCATCATTAAAGCCTGTGCTATTACTATCTCTACATTGTCACTCATTCTGAATCACTCGCTTTCTTTTCTCTTAAAATCCTCACAAGGCACATCAAGCAAACAACCGCATTTTTCGGTTTCCATCCCTCCCCAATATGTCTTGTATCTGTAAGAGTTTTCGCATTTAAAGCAGAAATCCTTACCACTATTCATCTTGCAACTTGTCTTCTTATCCTCCAACTTTTTCCCAAGGCTTTCATTTATTCTTTTGAGTTCTTCTACCTTTTCCTGTAGTTTCTCAAAATCTTCAATGAGTTTGTTGTATTTCTTTTTACTTAAAATCTTCATTCTGCTTCGCTCCTTTCAGTTTTTCTGCTATCTGCTTTACTTGTCTTATGGCATTTTCCCAAGTTGCGCCCTCGGTTGGTAATCCGCTTGACATAGCCATCCCGGAAAAACGCTCAGTGATGTTAGCAGTCAAATCATCAACAGCCTTGTTGTAACCCAACTTAAACATATTTACATCTTCGATAGTCAGATTTTCAAATGAATCAACTATTGTCTTAGTGACTACATTCACGAGCTTCTTGACATAATCCTGAACTTCAATATCAATAGTTTCAATCTCCATCGCTTTCACCATCTTTCAATAAATCCATAAACCTTTAAGTTGCAACCTCGGTTTACCGAGGATTCGTTATTCCTTTCCTAAAATCTTCTCTAAGCACACATTAAAGCCTGCCGCAAATGCCATCCCCAGACTCCCAAATTCATATTTTTCAGATGGAAGTTCTTCCACCTTCTCCGGCAATTCTCGGAGCGGACACCACTCCGGCTTTTCTCCGTCTGGTAAAAGTTTTCCTACCGCACAGCACAGATATTCGTCATCATTCTCTGTCTCATAGCACAATGCACATTTCTGGCATACCTGTTCCGGCATATCCATTACCAATACTGCTTTAGGCATTTTCATTCCCCCTTAATTCGTCAAGGCTTTCCTGCAATTCTTTGTAATAATTGATTTGGTCTGTGAAATGATTATCTAACGCATCAATCATTTCTTCTTTCGCATCTTCCAGAGATTCTGCCTGTAAAAAATCCATGTGCCCATCAATGACAGACTTCCATCCAATTTCTTCACCACAATAAACAATGCTTCCTATGACGAGATCTCCGTAATAGGCAACTACATCAATTTGTTTCTTCCAGTCTTCCTGCTCTGGTTCGACTTCTTTCCATTCAAGTTCAGTCATACTTCACACTCCCTCCGGCTTCTCGCACCGTTCAAATTCGATAATCCAAACCAACGGATTTGCACTCCAACCGTAGCGGTCAAGGTCTGATTTCTTGATGGTAGAATCCCACAATCTCTGAAATAAGAAAAACAATTCAGAGATGAAATCAAATTTACCAACGCATTCCTTCGGATCTACCTCAATTCCTTCTTTCCGTATGCCGACTTCCGTAATCTGCTGTAACCGCTCCACTCTCACATTCGTAACTTTAAGCCAGATACGCGCTGCTTCTTTTGGCATAAATAATGATGGTTTCCACTCGCCATTATGACTGAACCACTTATGCACAAATGTGTCATAGTCTAATCGGTTTATGGAATCTGTATTTCCATTTGCAAATTGCAACCTTACATCATCTCCGCCTGCTCTAAATCTTATGTCAGCAGTTGCTTCGTATCGGTGTGCTCGCCAACATTGCCATGTTTCCCGGACATACAGGATATCACCTGTGTGATATGGTGGATTCCATCGTTTGCTTAATTCCTCATCCTTTATATTTTCCGGAAGCTTATATTCTTCGCCCCAAAGTTCGTGTGCTCCCCTGTTTGGATATGTCCATTTTCCTATACAATCCTTGTGGCTACCTGCATATGTATAACATAGCCCTGATTGTGGTTGTGGCTTTATCGCACGTCTGGTGCAGCTCTTTCTTCCGTCCAGAATCGCCCGAACCATTTCGGTGTTGAATAAAATCGGTTTAATTGGCATCCGCTTCACCCGCCTTTAGTCGATCAACTTTATCGCTCAATTCTTCTATCTTCTGCACTGCTTCTCTCAAGACTTCTGCATTATGATTTATCGCCATTGCAAGTTCTCTGACGCTTGAGCTTAACGAAATACCTGTTATTTTTGTTACTGCTTTATTCTTCCATTTCATTCACTCCACCGCCTTTCACGATTTCAACTGCTTCATTCAAAGCATTATACACACATTCAGATGCGTATCCGAATTCTGTCCCCTTATTTTCCCGAAGATGCCTTAATGCGTCCATTCGTCTCTTTTCCAGTTTTTCTACAACCTTGTCCGGATCGTAGGCAATCGGCTTTGCATCTACCACGCTCGCCAATGTTGCCAAACTTACTCTCCTAAAATCATCATCAGATTTACTCGCACGCATGCAATATTCTTTTAGTGCATCTGCATCAATCAGTCTCATCGTTTTTTATCTCCTTTTTTCAAATAATCAAAAATCTCATGTCCAATCATCGCTACAACTGACAGAACGCAAAAAAGATTGACTCCAAATTTTGTTAGAATATCTAACCTAATGGCTATAAGTATTAGTAGAAAGAAATTTATGTACGATTGAAAAATCATTCTTCATCACCCCAATCCAATTTCTGACCACATTTCCAGCAATAACGAGCAGGAAGTGTTCCAGTTGACCAACCCATGTACCTACCGCATGCATAACATGTATATTTTTTAATCCCATTATCTTCTTTTTCAGTAATAGCAGCTCTCGGATTCTGACGTTCCACAGCCGCCCGGCATTCTTCCACCATTCCGATTGCTCGGTACTGCTGTACTTCTTCAAGTGCATTGATTGCCATATTGTGCGCATTTACGCATTTATCTGTATAGCAATCAGCATCTAAATATCTTTTCATAAATTCGATTGCTTCATTCTCCGTCATAGTTACACCTCAAACAATTCCGGATTGTCAAATTTGTTGCCGACAACACTACATTCATCCAAAACCTCATAGCTTTCAGCAGATAATCTGTTTGTAACTTGGAAAGACAATGTTTCTTCATCCCACAAAACTTCACCGGCACAATCTGCTTCTGCATATCCGCTTTCTGTGCTATATGTGTCAAGATAAACAATTACATCGTGTTCAAATATCAATTTCTCATCTCGATCTGTCCGTCCAGTGCACCGGCAGATAGTTGATGCATCTACAACACAACGACAGAAGAAACCCAAACTATCCTTTGTGTAGAAATAATAACTTTCGTTGCCCTTTTTCGTGCAAAATGGGTATGACAGATATCCTTCCACCCATTCGCCATTATCAATCCGCTTTCCGCGGAATAAATATCTATCTTCCATATTCTCTCCTACTCCGCTTCTGATTGAAGCCATTCTTCCCACTCGCCGTGTTCTTCTTCGCTCGGAAATTCATGTTCCATCCACTGATAATCTGATTTTACTTTGCAAAGAAACTCTGCTAACTCTTCATCCGACATATTCCTTATCCTGTCGGCATTGGTCGCTTTCGCATCAACAAGTTCAAAACACTCATCACGCCATTTCAATACATTATCAATATTAAATGAACTGTAACCTACATGGTAATAATCTTCGCCGACTTTTTTGTACTTGATTTCGTAATATGGCTTGTTGTCTATCATCCTTACGATAATTTCCAGAGATGTAACTTTGTTTTTTGTATCATCATTTTCTGAAACTTTGCTATCACATCTGCAACAAGGCTCGTTATCTATTGAATTGCTGTTGTGCTTGCAGTTACAAGAAATCTTTTCTTCACTATCATCAAATGCCTTTAAAAACATTTCAGCAATTTCTTTCTCGCAATTCTCCTTTACTAATATTCCATCCGCTGTTCGCTCTGTTAATCTCTCCATGTCTATTCCTCACTTTCTGCAAGCTTGGCATATTTCCACGGAATAGTCTCTTCATCATCCTCACTCCAAGACGTTGTCCCACCGCGCCATGCAAACACCGTTCCGTTTTTTATTTTTGCAAAATGTCTTCTAGTCCATTCGCAATTTTCATGATCTCTTACCAAAATCGGCGTATCGACTGCAACCTTACTCCAATCAACAGGCGGCTCAACATACCCCGAATTAAGCCATTCGCGGAAATTATACGCACTACCTTTGCACGAATTTGATTCATAAAAATCGCACTCTTCACATTTAATTTCTTCGCAAATTGCAGGCTTTCCATTTTTTAATCCAAACACAGCTGTGTTTGTCGCAAGTTCTATAATCTCATCTCCGTATTTTTCTTTATTTGTCATATTATTAAACCTCCAAATCACATACAAACTTAATCTCATCAGCTAACGTTTCAGCTATCATAGGAACCGTCAACTGAAACTGCTTGTAATTAGCTAACGTATCAATATAATCAACAAACTTGTCTAAAAACTCCTGCAACTGCTTAACAGATAGCTTAAATTCCTTTTTCAGAATCGTAAGCGTGAGCGCGAAATAGTTAAACAAAGATGCGCTGGAAAGCCTGTATGCTTCACGCTCGATGCAGAAACCTTTCTTTACGTACAAGATCATAAGCTGTCTTTGCGACACACTTCTCACTTTCTCTTGAACGTCAATTTCATATTTCTGTTTCAGCATTACGGATAAATCTTTCCCATTCCAACCGTCGGCAGACGCGGCATCTAAATACTGTTTCAATAATTCCTGCAATCGCACAATGCGTTTCTGCCCGAATCCGAATTTGTCGTGCAGGATAATATAGCCGATCACGACAAACTCTTTGTATGATCTTGTGATAACCGCATCAGAATTTCGTTTTTCGAAGCTATTTCTGCCAATAATCTTCGTGTCCTGCTTTGTAAAAAACAGATTTTTATTACTTTTTCTCTTTAATGCATTGCTCATACCTGCGAATACCTCCGATTCAGATTTTCCCACTGCTTGTACGTCTTTTTCGTAAATGGGTAAATTTTTGATTTCCGAAAGACTCTTTCGCACCGATCGCCAAGTATTTGAACATACCAGTTTTTGTATGTTTTATCCTTGGAATTTGCAACTTGACCGATTTGAATATGTCTTGGCAACCCGATCACCATTCTTACCTCGTTGCTTTTCACCCGGTTGTATACCTGCCCTGTTTTGAGATTAACAATCTCATACAATCTTTGTTCCGACATTTTTGCCCTTTCTGTATGTAATTTCCAACCATGCAAAATGACTTAATACAAGCTGTCTTGCGCGTTCTTCAATTTCCATGCCTTTGTATTTATTTATCAGTTCTTCCCCGGCTTTCATCACTTCCTGCCACCATGCATCGTCATTATCCGGCGCGTAGTAGTCTTGGATAAGCTTCCAATAATCCATAAATACCTGCCATTCTTCCGAACCCTTTTCGATCTTTGCACTTGCCATAGCTGCTACCCCTAAAACGGACAATTGCCATTGTATGGCTTGAATCCGTCCCCACGTTCTTTCTTTTTGATTTCCGCAACAACATCATCAAGTGGTTTGTCGATTTCAACAAACTTCATGTGATCTCCATCAAACTCCATTGCTTCACGCATTGTCATTCCCTGTCTGTTCTTTTCGATTTTTGCGCCCTTGGCCCCCTTGTCATTGTCTGACAGATTCCACAGCATAATTATGTTTGACGCATCCTGTTCGATTGCCCCGGATTCCCTCAACTCTGCCATGGTAGGCTCTTTTGTGTCTCTGCTTTCGGAAGCTCTTGTTATCTGTGAAAGTGCTATCACATGTGTATTTAAGTCTCTTGCAACCGATTTTAAACCTCTTGAAATTGATGCTACTTCTTCATTTCTTCCGGAATATCTGTTATCCGGCATAAGCAATTGCAGATAGTCAACAACGATAACGTCAAAGTTTTGGTGCCTGCATTCCGACTTTATCTCTCTCGGAGATACAGTGCCGGACGCAACCCATAATTGATAATTACTCATTTCTTCATTTGCTCGGTTAAATTTTTCCTGTTCATCTCCAAGAAAAGCCTTTGCCCTTCTGATTCTTGTTAAGCCGATTTCCGTAAGTCTTGAAATAAATCGCTCATACACCTGTTTATCGATCATCTCCAAGTTAAAATATGCGACTTTAAGTCCCTTTTTTGCCATATTCCCAATAATCTGCGTTGTGAGTGCGGATTTTCCAACTGCCGGTCTTGCGGCAATTACTGTTACATCACCACGTTCAAGATCTCCAAGTGCATCATCAAGTTGCGATAACCCGATTTTTATACCACCATCTCCAACACTTTCGTTGAAATATTTGTCTTTATTCTCAACTGCAATCTGCTTCATTGGTTTTAGCTTTACTTCTTTTCCCTCTTGCAAATGTTCAAGTCTTGTAAGAAGATCGCTGATTGTATCATCAATGTCGCATGGTTTTAAACTGGATTTCTGATACATGTCACGAACCATTCTTGCCTTGTATTCTTTCGCAACCGCATCGGCATAACTTTTAACCATAGTTGAAGTGATTGTTCCCGAAATACAGGATTTCATCAATTCGCTGATCTGCTCCTGTGTGTATTTGTGATTCTCAAGTGCCATTGATAACGACATTGGGTCTATACTTTCATTCCGGTCATACATGGCAAGCATTTCCTTGTATGCGTCCTGCGCGAAATCAGAACTAAACATTTCCGGTTTCAGCGTTCTCCAGATGTTATTTAGCACATCATTGTCAATCAGTACGCACCCGATCACTCCAAATTCTGCTTCTGTCAACTTCCATCACCTCGCTGTCTTTTCTCCACGATTGACAACCAATAATCGCAATCATCTTTCAGCCAATCAACATATTTTGGAATATACCGAAAATCCGTATCGTCTGGATTCTTTTCTTGATAGTCACTCAAATATGCTTCTGTGGCTTTGTATAACAGCCGTGCAATGTCCGGTTGGTTCTCTTCGATAACTTCTAGCACTTTATCCATCCAAGCCGTTTTAGAGGTACTGTACGCTGTTTTCTTGGGGTATATACTAAAAGTCTTTTTCCATGCATCGTCAAAATCAAACAAATCTCCGGAATCGGTCGACAGCGAATTTTCTTTTATATTTTCTTTCTCTTTATCTTCTTCTTTTTCTTCTTCTTTATCTGAAACAGCGACGTCAGACGATTTATCGGGCGATTTTTGCTCAATTAGGTTCTTCTGCTTCTTTCTCCGGTTCTGCTGATAAAGCCTGTCACGTTCCTTTTTCTTCTCATAAGCGTCAAGCGTTTGATGCTTATTCCAATTCGGAATCGTTATCACATTGTCAACGACCTCAATCATCCCAAATTCTTCAAAGGTCTTAAGTGCAAGCCTTACCGTGTTCAAATCTCTGCGGAAAATGGTGGCAAGCATTTCATCCGTGAACGGTAACTTGTTGCTCATCATAAACACACCGTTGTTATTCTGTTTTCCGGCAAGAATAAGAAGTTTGAACCAAATCGTAATGATGCTATCCGCACTCGGCATACTCTCAATCAGCAGAATCTTTTCATCATCAAAAACATCTGTTGTGATTTTAATCCACTTGACTTCTGCCATTTAATCACTCTCCTCATATGTGTTTTCAGAAATCAAAGCCATAAACTTCTCATACTGCTTTTCAGAAACTTTGTTGCCCTGTTTCTCCGGCTTCAAGCGGATTTCAAGGTGCTTTTCAGCGATATGCGATAATTCCTTGGCAAGAGTCTTTTTGCCTTGCTTAATGCCGTCATAATAGCCTTTTGCTGGTTTAAATTCGTTTATCTTTTCTTTTCCTGCGCCTTGACCGCCAGCCGTTTTGTTGTAACGGCATTGATAACCTTTCTTTGTATATTCCAAAATCCAATATTGTTCCATTTCATCAAGCTTCTCTCTCGGATAATGGATAAAATTCAATTTCCACCCATACGGATTTTCCTCACTATAAAATCCTCTTTTTTTAATCGAAAGATCTATGTGCTGAAAACCGGATAAATGTGAAATATTTCTCTCTAGGCAGTCAACGCTCTGACCGATATAAAAGTAAGATATACCGTTTTCATCAGTCCTTGTGTAGAAATAAATTCCGCTCTGATTTTTCATTTCCGGACAAATGCTTAATATCCGTTTCTCGTTGTTCTTTTTTATTGCATATAGCTGCTTATAATTTACATTCGGCATTTTCTTCTACCTCTCAATGGCGTTGTTAATATCTCTTCGATAGTCCAACCCATATCCTTTCTATGCAATAAGCAATGTGCATTTATACCTACTATTTCAGCCCACTCAACAACCCTATGGGTTTGTCCGTTGTGCTCCCAAACAGGCGAACCTGATAAATCTTTACATTTTTTACTGCAATAAACTGCGTCATTGTAATGACCTCCTCTTTTGGCGTTAAATGATTTATTGCAAATAGGACATATTTTCATATAGTCTTTTGTGTTTGGATGCTCTCTGTAATAAAGAATCCTTCCGCAGTGATTACTACATGTTTTTTGCCCATTTCTCTGCTTTTTCACAAATTGTTTTCCGCAAACAGGACATTTTAAAAATTTTTCCTCTAAAGGAATGCTATTTCTTTTGTTTTTAGCTTGTTCTGCATTTGTTACAAACCTGCAATTGCTAGGCTCGTAATTCCCATTAACATCAATTCTGTCAATGGTTAAAATGTTCAATCCCTTATCCGTCTTTTCCTCTTTATACCCGTTTGCGATTGCCCAATCGTGGAAACTTAGAAAATCATTCTTCCATTCATCACACATTGCAATCCCTCTTCCACCGTAATTTTTATAGTCGCGAGAAGTTTTGCAATAGCAACGATATTTAATACTTTTCCACAGAGGATATAATCTACCGCATTTATTTGATAATCCGTGTTTATATCCCATCCAATCACTTCCTCTCCAATGGCTTCATGCTCATTTGAGCCACAAACTTTCCGTAGCTCATTCCGGAGGCGCGTGCCATATGATTCACAGCCTTGATTACATCGTCCTTTTTCTTTGGCTTTCTCAAGCGTTCTTTAACGTCAATGCTGATGCAGTCTTGGCAATCAACTTTGCGTTCATCTATCGTCATAAACAGCCTGCCACATTTCGGGCATATTCTTGTATACACAATTCTTCCAGCCTTTTTAAAATTTCTAAACTGCGCAGATCTTCTTGCGCATTCTGGTCTACAGTATTTCTGATTTTGTTGTTTCGGCTCAAATTCAGCCATACAGTATTCACATATTTTCAATTTTTACCTCCAATCTTTTGTAAGGGCGGCACGGTAAACGCACCGCCAAAACATGGCTTTCAATAAGGTTTGTGATAACTATTCGCCAAACAAGATAGTTTCTTTTAGGCTTTCGCCAAGGTGTTTCAACCTAATTATTCTTTTTCAAGTTCCGCTTTGATGGTCTCAAGTTTTTTCTCTTCATATTCAAGACGTACTCGGAAACTCTCAACAATAGCGCCCTGCCTGCTAATAAGCATTTCAACAGCTTTTTTCTTGTTTTTCTCCGTCAGAATGACCCTATCCCGGCTGCAACCGCTTAACACACCAATTTCGTCCTTGCGGATTCTCTGTCCTTTATATTCAAATTCGGATTCTTCAGTAATGATATACGTTTTTGGCTTTTCTTCTACGTCTACTTCTCTACAAGAAAATTTATCGCCCCAAAATCTGTAAATGTATAATTTCATGCTTTCTCCTTTCAGAACGGACAAAGGTTCATATCAACCTCTAACCCTTTTTCTGCAACATAAACATTCGCTCCATATTTAATTGTTTCTTTCGTTCGTTGTAGGAATAACGCGGGATTTCCGCTTGTGTCCGATAAGTGTATTAATACGACATTTCGTAAAGCTGGGTTTTCGTTCGTCTGAATAAATTTAAGTGCCGTATCAAGGCTCATATGACCTCGTAAACGGTGTTCGTAGTTCGGCTCATTCCGGTCTACCAAGTCCATGCTATAATTGGCTTCGACCATGATATGCTCAACCTTTATGCCGGAAAAGTCATATTTGCAATATTCCAAGTCGGTCAAGAATAACAGTTTACCCATTTCCTCATGCTCGATTAAATAACCGTAGCACTCGATTTCTGTATCATGCGGTACGTTGAAGGGTGTTACTGTAAAACTGCCGATTTGCCGTACTCTGCGTGGTGGAATGGCTATTGTACGTTCTCCGGTTATGGTTTCAAGTGCTGTCTGTGTTTCAAATGCCGTGTAAACCGGAATGCCGGATTTCATGAAATCTTTTATGTATCGCGCATGGTCTCCGTGTTCGTGGCTTACAATGCAACCGACAACATTTGCTATTTTCCAATCAATCATCTTCTTAAAATCAAGAAATTTGCATCCAGCTTCGATTGCAAGGATTTCTCCATTGTCGGCAATTAAGGCGTATGAGTTACCGGATGAACCGGAACCTAAGACTTTTAATTTCATAGGCTACTCCAATTCTTCCTCTGCCGGAAACTGAAAATATTCTGATGTAGCTTTCTTAAACATTTCTTTACTTAACGCCTGGGTAAATTCCGTGAAGTGTTCTGAATTGGCAGTATGATGATAAAATTCATTATTTTCATACGCAATTCTAAGCATTTCCATGGCTTTCTTTGCTTTTTCTTCGGTGGAATAATCTGCAACATCTACTGAATCATCATATCCACATATCTGCATCCTCACATAAACGCGCCCATTTATACATCCTTCATATACAGAAACCCAAGCGTTATCATACGGGAAATCCTTTGTCCCGTCCTGCGATATAACTCTCATAGAAAACCTCCCTAATCTTTCATAAAGTCCGGTACATTCTCGTCATTCTCAACGACTTTCTCCGGCTCAACTGCTGCACCGTCGGTCGCTTCGGATTCTGCTACGACAAACGGCTCTGAATTGGCGTTTTGCTCAATATCATAGACTACATCCTGTTCAAGCATTTCATCGTGACTAATCTCCTCATAATCGTCTTCCTCGCCAAAACCACTATGAGTATTGTTGATAGATTTAAGAAGTCTGTTCTTAACAGTTTTCATAGCCATCTGGTCTGTAAATTTCTGATGAACTCCGTTTCCGTTCTCCTTATATCCGAATCCCTGTTTCCACGCTGTTTTTATCTGCTTGATTGTCATAACCTCTGTTTTAATAGTTCCGTCTTTCATAACCGCAACCGCATATGCACCCTTAATCTTGTCATTGTCAATATTGTCGATTTCCTGCGTGTGCTCTACGATTGTTTTCTTTCCGTTCGTAATAGTGTAACGGAACTTATCGCCCTCATAGACAACCTCTGCGTTAATATCAGCAAGTCCATATCTTCTAGCAACGCAAGTTGCACCATAAACAGACGGCTGACAGCTTAATTTTCCTGCGTAGGCAACCGGATAACACTGTTTCTTTCTCATTGATAATCCGTCTGTTACCATATCTATGAGGGCGTTTTCGATACTTGCCCTTGTGCAACTCTGCAATACAGGCTTTTTATTCATATCTACTGTATCCTGTAAAATTAGCATTGCTGACATGAACTCGTTTGTGTAGTTGTAATCCTTTGGGAATGTTAAGCCGAATCTCTCTTTCTGCTTGATTTTTACAACCATTCCCTCTGTAAAGTCCCTTGCTACAAGTTCCCTGCTTTCGGCTTCTTTCGTTTCTGCAACTGCTGTATTTTCTGCCATAATTATTTATCCTCCATTCCGCTTAAAATAGCTTTGATAACTTCTGCCATGCGTTCTTTTTCTTCATTTTTCAATGTATCTGTGTCTTTCTTGGAATCCACCCTATCATTTGCTCTCTGCAAAGCACGGTTGTATTTCTCCTCTCCGAGAGCATTCCTTAATGCTGCTAAAAGAGTTATAAATTCAGCCATGATAACCGGCTCTCTTCCATTTACTTCTACTGTTCCAAAATCTGATTTAATCATATCTATTCCTCACTTTCTCCGGCATTTACCGGTTCTTCATATTTCCTCACAACTGCCATCTTATCAGCACCATAGGTTTCCACCCATGCAATATCAACCGATTCATCCGTAACCGTCAACTTTGCGTCTTTGGCATTTACAACCGTGTCACCAGCTTTCACAGAATCCTCGGTGCGATACACATAGCTTCTTGTGCTGTTTGGGAATTTTGCTTTGATATACTGCATAATTACCTCTCCTTTTTCACATATCCATTTGACAAATTTTCAAGAATACGCAAAAGTCTTTCGTTTGTTTCTGAGACTTTTCCAAGTTTTTCTTCAAGGCAATATTTATTACTCATAAGTTCATCTACCTTTGTTCGCAAATCCGAGTTTTCAGCCTTCAATTTTTCAATATCATCCATGTACACGACCTCTCTTTCCTTTATTTCTCATATCTTTCTCGCAATACGGAAGAGAACAATGTCCGGCTCTTCCCCAGAACCCTTTGCTTGCACTCTTCCAACGCTTGCACGACATACACCTTGCATCCGGCTGTGTGACGTTGTTGCTTGTCCCTACTCTTGACATTCGACAACCTCGCTTTCTACAACGTATCCTGATGGAAAATTTCTTTATCCTTTGCGAATATAATTGGATGGCCATAATAGCCGTTATGCGCATTGTAGACTGCAAATTGTAATGTGCCTTTATCAGTTTCGAAATCAACAAACTGAATACCGCCGCAATCTTCGTAATAGCCGGATTCATCTACCTTTTTCTTATTAAGAGCCTTATCTGTAAGATTTACCGCTCTTAATTCAGAACCGATAAACTCCTGTTCATCATCATTTAAGTAGAAATATCCCCAGCTTTCACAACAACATTGTCCATTGTCAATCAGCAAAAGAAATTCATGCTTATCCGTTTTGACTTTGTACCCATCATAAGATGCACCGCCCATTAAACAGCTCATCATCTGCATGATGCCAAGCCTAGACCCATTGCTACCATTTAACGAACCGGTATTTTCTAAAGATAAATTCGTTATTTCTTCGATGCTTAAAATTTTCCCTAACGTTTCCATCCTACACTCCCTCGACTTTCAACTGCTTGTCCTCTGTTACTGTCAGAAGAATTAGCTGCGTATCAACAGCCGGTACATATTCATCATTGATACTTTCTGCACCATCAAGGAAAATCGGAACATACATATTAAAGAACTTCTGAAAACTGTTGCAAATATCAATCTTCGCTTCAATTTCCCTGCCAGTGTTTGTTGTGTCCCCGAATACCTTATAAATGCCGGTTTCTTCATCAAGTACCGTAGGAATACAAACTTCCTTATATTCTCCGTTCTTCTGGAAATCGAACAACTTCCAACGCACAATACCGAAATGCTGATTGATTTCTTCAACAAGTAACCCATTCTTTCGCTTTGAAACTTCTTTGAGCTGATAAAGAATCTTTTCTGCATCGGCCTTAGCCTGCTCATATTTACGCTGATCCTGTCTCTTTTCCGCGATCTGTTCATCAATACGGACATTGTTAGCCGCCTGTGCAATGATACTATTTACTTCATCAAGCTGGCTCTGCAGATCTGCTTTCTCGACTTTCAAATCAGTAACAACCTTGTCCGCACCATCAGATTCCAGCTTTTCAATATCGGCGAGAACCTTGTCACGCTCTGCTTTCAGTTTCACATAATCTTCATTCTGCGTGTAATCAGCTTCGCTCGGTATCTCGGATAACTGCTTCGAAAGTTCTTCTTTCTTTGCAATGGCATCCTGTTCCTGTTTCTTTAAAGCGTCAATTTCTGTATTCAGATCAGCATTTTTCTTTGTAAGTTCGGTAATAAGTTCTTTCTTCTCGGTGCCAATAGTATTCAACCGATTCAGTTCAACCTTTTTGTCAGTGTCAAACTTAAATCTTTTTGCTTTCAGTTTTTCTTCTGCATCCGCCTTGGCTTTTTCTTTCCGGCTTTCAAAATCAGCCTTTAACTGCTCGATTTTATCTTCTGGCAACTTCTGACCGCACAGTGAACAAACAGTGCTATTTTCATCAAATACCCACTTGGATTCGTCAAACAGGTAAGGCACTTCATCAAATGCCTTGGCATATTCTGCATTGTACTTTTCTCCAATTTTCTTCCGTTCTGCATCCGCATCTGTGATAGCCTTTTCATTACCGACAATCTGATTTTCTTTCAAAGAAATCGTCTGCTCCAGATGTTTTAATTCATCTTCGCAACCGCACAGATCAGCATCAATTTCGTATCTACGATTGGATAATTCGCGGTTCATCGTCTGTGTAATTCCGGATATATCAAGTTGTAACCGCATTTCCTTATCGCGCAATTCGTCAAGCGAATGATCGGCACCGGCAATCTTCTTATCGCATTCAGCGATTCTTCTTGCCAGATCAGCCTTGGCAAGTTCCTGCTCTGCCACATCCACATCAACCTTAGCTGACTCTAAACCGATAATTTGATTCGGGATTGCATCCAACTGATCAACCGCTTTTTTCTTGGAAGCATTGTTCATCGCTTCAATTTCCTCAAATTTGTAGGATTCAAGCAATTTGGCAACATCCGCAGTTTCTTTATTCATTTGCGCAATCTCTAAATCTGTTTTTGCACTTGCCATAGCGAATAAGGATTTTCTCATTTCATCCTGTTTTTTCTTCAACGACAAATCCTTGGTAAACACATTCGGGTGCGAACAAATGAGGAATTTATCAAACTCAAACCCTAATTCTTCCAGATATGCCTTAAAATCACGTTCTGTCTTAGGCACAGAATTGATCTCATATGTATTTGTGATTGTAATTTTCGAAACTCCATTTTTATCCGGCTTTCCGACTTTTCGCTTCTGCATCTTGGAAAGAGTGATTTCTTTTTCGTCTACACCGACATTTGCAGTAACAGTCGGAATGCAATCTTCTACATTGTCCGGTCTAATGTTTGGATTGCTGACAAGCTCATAGTTCTTATCAGAAATCAGCCAGTACCATGCCGCCCCGATTGTGGTCTTTCCTCTACGGTTCATGCCGGAAATCCTTGTTGTCTTGCCAAATTCGTATGTCTTATCCTTTACCCCCTTGAAATTTTCAATATGTAACGATTTCAAAATCATTCGCATTATTCTACACCCCCCACGATTCCTTTTATTGATAACTCATATGTAACTTTTTCCACAACGCGACCATCTTTACGCGTTTTCTTGTATCTCCGGCTCTGCAATCTGCCATATGTGCTTACCCTATCGCCTAAAGCAAGTGAGTCTGTATATTCTGCACACTTTCCCCATACAATGCAGGTAATCAAATCCTCTTTTCCATTTTCTCTTATGTTTTTGAGTTTCACATCACAGATTTTACGACCAAGTGGCGTTTCCCTAAGTTGCTTTTCCTCGATAATTCCATCAAGACTTACTTCATTCAAAGGGCTATCATCCTCTGGCTTTGTGATTGTATCCGCCATAACATACATAAGAATGGCTTCCCCAGATCCTGTTTTTACGTGCCGGGTAACTATCTTTCCCTTGACACATACCGTTCCGCTAATTCCTGTATCGCTGATTTCTTTGTCAAACAGTACCGGAAGAATATCTGCGACACCGCTTTTTCTTTCAACTCCGATGAAAAATTTATAAAAAATCTTACCGCTTGATTTATGGCTTTCCCTTGGTGCTGATACAACATCACCGATCAGTGTTATTCTGTTCTCCATTGCTTCTCCTCTCCATTTCTCTGTCAAGAATCTTTTCAAAATTATCTTTATCATTCTGTTTCTTTCGTTTTCCTGCCAAAAGTTCAGCAAGCATACGCTTTTCTTCCGTGGAACATCTTGTGCCACTTATATACACAACGCCTACCATGCATCCTCTCTCATTCTGCGTTTTCTCTTAATTCGCTTGTCAAGTTCGGCTCTCTTCCGGTCTACTTCTGACCAGTAATACATGATTGCCGCAATTACTGCCCCGGCTACAAATTTAATAGCCGCTATATTCCCTACCGCGCCCTCACTATCCATATAGCACGCGGCAACTAAGGAATACTCCATTGCAACCGCGCCTATGATGAATTGGATTGCTTTTTTCATTCATGCCCCTTTCTGCCACTTTATAATTTAGTACCAATCAGAAACAAACGTTCCGAGTAACGGACATACAACAACATCTATAAAGCGCACAGAACCATCTTCCATGGAATATGTAAAAGCCATTGCAGGTGTGTAAGTCGAATCTTCTGTCTGTATCTGCGCATCTCTTATATAAACTCCATATGTTGTTTCCTCGTCAACGAAAATGCTTGAAAAAGTTTCCGCAGAGTCAACCTTTGCCAAATAGTTGTCACCGCTACGAATTACCCTTGAATTAACTTTCTGAAATTCAAAATTGTTCATTTTAATTCTCCTTTCCATTATGTGTTTCGTTTTCCTCGCCCTGCTCACTATGTTTCGAAGCAGAACTCTCAACCATTCCAAGGACATATCCTTTCTGAAAATCTGTCATATTCGGAATGGCATCACGAAGCTTTTCGACAACGCGTTTTTCTTTTTCGCTCATTCAATCACTTCCTTTCATGCGCAATATCTGATTTCGTACTCTGCTACGATTTTCGAAAAGATTTCACGCAATTTCTTATCATCCTCAATAATGTCCATTTTGTTCAATGCACTGATTTCTGTTTTCGTGCATCCGCTTTCTGCCATGTGCTCGCGTCTGTTTCTGATTCTTCTACTCAAGTCGCATCCTGCACGGTGTTCAAGTTCTGAATACATTTCAGTCCTCAATACATTGAATTGACAATCTGCATTTCTCTGAATCCGATTAAATTTTGCATTGATTTCATTTCTCCAATTATCAAATACCGGCTTCACCGCTTCTTTGATATGTTCAGTTGTTTCAATGGCTTTCTGCGCTGTGTCCTGTGCCTTTGCAATCTGCCTGTCTCTTTCCTTGTCAGCAAGTTCTTTTTGAACCATCTGATTAAGAAGTCCTTGCAATGCTTGCAATTCCGGAGATAACTGATCGTTGACACTTTGATGTACATTGAAATAGGAAGAAACTAATTTTCTTTGCACTTCCCATGCCAAATCATCCGTGAATGACTTTACTAACATCAGATAGCCCTGCTCGGTAATGAGTGCTTTGCTCATAAAATCCTTGTCAGATATAGGAAACATGTGGCTTGTACGAATTTCGTCCGCGCTTACAATGAAGTAATCTTCTCCCTCAACGAAGCGTGCTTTGTTCGTATTAAAATTTCTTTTCGCTGTTCCGTCTGGTCTTTCATGTACCATATCAATGTCCTTAAATGTGACCACTCGCTTGCCTCTGTACTCTTTGATGGAAATATCTGCATTTCCAATGTGTACTAAATTATCCATATTTTCACTCCTTTCTGTGGTATAATATTTTCAAAAACGGAGGAATTAACATGCTTCTAAAAATTGAAAGAATAATATTAAAGAAAATATCTAAAACAAATTTTTCAATCGAACTTTCCGAAATAGGTAAATTCGATGAAGAAGATGTATATCAAGCGTTTTTGGATTTGCAGGATAAAGGATATGTAACAAAAGTAAGTACATCTGCGGATAGATCAAATTTTAGCTTTATAGTTTCTCCCAAAGGAAGATTTTATAAAGAATACTTTTTCCTTTCATTTTTGAGAAATATCCTTATCCCATTTGTCGTTGCCATAATCACGGCAACCGCCACATATCATTTAGAAAAAGTAGCAGATAGCTATTCCGACAGCAGCTCCAGCCAATGCGCTTATGAATTGGACTCCTCCAATAATGAACGGCTCAAACTTATCAAGTAAGTCGCGCTTTTGTCTGAACGTCATTTTCTTCATGTTCTCACCTCTTTCCTGTTCATTTGATGTACATACAATAGCACATTAAATATACATTGTCAATAGTTTTTGTTGACTTAATGAACATTTAATGTTAATATAATTGTGAAAGGAGGGTAAAGGATGAATGAGAGAATAAAGCAAGTTCGGTTATCGACAAAATTAAGTCAAACCGAATTTGCAGAAAAAATTTTAGTCTCACGATCTGCTGTATGCAAAATGGAAAGCGGAGAAAATTCTCCGTCAGAACAAACTGTTAAATTGATTTGTCAAGAGTTTAATGTCAATGAAGATTGGCTTCGCACCGGAAACGGAGAAATGTTTGTTGAGTTATCAAAAGATGAACAGATTTCAGCAATGCTTGGAGAAATCCAAAGATTAGGTGATGAAAACTTTAAGTATCGACTTGTTTCTGCACTGTGCAAATTAAGCGAAAGCGATTGGACAGCCTTAGAAAATTTAGTAGATATGATTTCAGACAAAAAGTAAAAAAGAGCCAAGGGCAATGCGCAGACCCTTGGCTCTTTTCCTATTTTAATAAGTTGCTTATGTATGCATATATGGTTTTTAACCAATGCAAATTGTCGCATTTTTCGATAAGTTTAATGATTTCATTTTTGTAGTACTCTTTTCCCAACCTCAAAACCCCCAATCATGTGCCCTATGTAGCGATACAAATATTATAGTCAATCCCCAATTATGGGCGGAGCCATGCCAAACCCCACCCATGCCAGAACTTGAAGTGTCCTTTCGGACAAGTCCATAGTATCACTGTAATATGCATGATTTCAACATTTTTCGGTCGCAAGTTTCGACAGAAAATGTCATTGCAGAGAAGCGGAAAGCTGTTTCTCAATCTCTTCTTGCACTTTTGCACGCCAACGCATCGGCACTTCATCAATCGTCATCTTCTTTTCTACAAGAATACGTCTCACATAGAATTTAACCATTATGCTTCACCTCCTGCTACCATATCTGCAAGATCCTGAATTGCTCCGGCATTGGACTCATGCCCGGCTTTCAACTCATCGATTGCCTTTTCCATTTCCGTCTTTGTCCGCAGCCTGATAGTAACCGTGTAGGTTCCATCTTCCTTACCTGCCTCGTCCGTATTCGGTGCGTATGTAAACCCATCGGATTTCAGATCGGTGTATTTGCCGGATGTTTCGCCATTATGCGTAAATGTCACTTCCGCAAGGTTGTCCGCAGTAAATGCATCCGTAATCGTTTTAATGGCATCGAAATTCTCTGCCTTGATCTGGATGTTGCCAAGGCTTGCACCATCGGCAATTCCAAATTCTGTTTTGTCTTTTAAAATAATTTTATCCATATTATTTTTCCTTTCTATAATAAAAATGGTTTATAAGTTACGTTCGAATATTCGTTCGATATATTTTCTTAAACGGCAGTTTAAAAATGATAGATTGTGGCCGTGGTGCTTTTAGTAAATCAGATTCGGCTATAGATGCTGGCACTATGGTAAGTGCCGAAGTAACATTTAACAAAATGTTTAAAAAAAAGCCAATCGTTGTAGTCTCATGGGGAGACTATGATTCTTCTTTCTATTTCGATACTAGTGTGATTGTTGATACAAGGCATTTAACCAACGTTGGTTTTAATGCAGTTGCAAGAACCAAACGTGCTGATGCATGGAAATATAATTGGTATTTTTATTGGATAGCTATTGCTAACTAATACTATACAATGGTTACCCATTCACTCCATTCGGTAGATTTATTTTTGACTCTGCTATATATTTTATTGTCCCAGTATGTTATTCGCAGTTGCCGTTGGTACCTGCTATCGTTTTTATATCCTAGCAACATCCCACTACCGCCAGGTATAATCGCAAGATAGCAAATATCATTAACATGGGTGCTACTTAGTTCAGCATCGAGCGCTTCAAGACTATTACCAGTAAATACTTTAAAGTTACTTAAACTGCCGTTTAAATCAGCTACCTGCTTGGCCAGCGTGCCGTCTATATTCGGGTTCGCCTGCCGCGCATCTAATGCAAACCCGGTTTTTGTTGTTACCTGGTTATTTACGATACTTTCCGGTTGCAGTGCGCTTCCGATCTTTTCTTTTAGTGCATCTGCCAACTTTATGACGTTTTTCGCTTCATCTAATGTAATTGTGGTTCCATCCAAGTTAATACTAAGCGTTCCACTTTCATCTACGCTCATGCTTTTTCCGTCCGGTTTTACGATTCCAGCTTCTTCTGGCTTTGCAATTGATCCAACACCGCCAACAATTGACTTTGACCAATACTCTGTATTGCTTGTCGCCGTTCCTACCGGAACTTCTTTTTTCGCGAAATAAAGCGTATTGTTATAAGTCACTGCATCCAATCTCTTATATGTAGCATCTGCGCTCCAATCACCCTTTGGCACAATTGCCACTCTTCCTGCTATAGCCATTTAAGCCACCTCCCAATTTAAATTTCCGTCATTGTCAACGACAAAGTTATATGCAGAATTGTCCGTGTAAATCAACTCCCCATCCTCATTCACATCAAATTCTGTCATTGTGAGTTTTTTGTTAATTTCATTTTCAATTCCCTGCGCCCGATCTGCGCTGTCCTTGGCATCTGTGGCAGATTTTGCCGCGTTGGTTTCGGACTCCCCTGCACTTTTGGCAGATGCTACCGCTTTGGCAGATTCCACCTTAATATCTGCAAGGTAATCCGGACGCAGATGCTTTTCTTCAATGCTACCCTCTTTCACGATTGCGGACACCTTGCCGTCACTGCTAATTTCAAATGCAATGGTATTGCTGTCTATAAATTCATACTGCGTTATCAGAGCGGACAAATCCACGTTCTGTACTGTGCCATCATCAAGCGTGATTACTAATTGTTGTGTCTGCGGACTGTACTTGAAGTTTACCGCCAACTTTTCCAACTTGGTATCAATGACCGCCTTGGAACCATTCATCTTAACGACCGTCAGCGTTCCGTTGGATTCATCCCAAAGGATTTCCTTTACAAGTTCGTTAGCTTTGGTCAAGTCAACTTTCGTGGTGTCGAGTGCGCACACACGATCGTCGATTGCATCAATGCCGCCCTCTATGTTGTTCAGCCTATTTCGATTAATTGCGGTCTTTTCGCTTGGAAGGTTCTCCCAATATTCGCGGCTATAGATTTTCTGATATGCCATCTAATCACTTCCTTTCTAATGCGGATAGTCTGCGTTCAAAATCGTTACACCTGTTCTGCAGTTTCTGTATCATGGCAGTGTTAAGCGCAATAAACTCTTGATAGCACAATGTATACATATCATTTGCGCCACCATTCTGCTCTAAGAATTTTTCCCATTCCTCATTAGATTCAAAATCTTTCTCGGAAAACTCTGCATGTTCTAGTCCGTAAAACTCATTTTCAGATATGTCACAACATTTCATTGCCTGTTCAACATCCTGTGCAACAAATCCCATGTGCATTTTCTCATCATTTTCTATGAGCCGATATTCCATCGGTTGCAGCAACTCAAAAAATCTCTCAAACCGATCATCCTCTAACAGTTTTCGAAAATCCTTTTTCTTTCTGCCATCAGACGTTGTTTTCCAACCACCGGAAGAATACCCTCCGGCAAATGGATTGGGGTTAGTTCCACAGTACACAGAACTAGAACTTGGGATAAGATTTCCGTTTCCAGAAATTTGCACATGTTCGCTGGATGTAATACCTTGCAAATAATATGCGGTCGATGCTTTTATGCACTGTGTTGCGCTTCCTGCGGTTGTCGCAGAATCTGCGGTTGTTGCATGATCTGCCGTACTCGCATGATCCCCTATGGCTACACCATCTTGATCTGTTACAGAGTTTAGGTCAATGCGTATGTTTTGCAGCATGGGTCTGCCTCTTCCGTCAAGCCCAATAATTGTAAGGTCATCACCGAGCGCTGTCGAATTAAAGTTTAGCGAATCGATTATTGTTACTCGTCCAGCTCCATCAAGTCTGAAGTTGTTGCTTTCGACTATGAGCCTGTTCCCACGAAGCATAATCTGGTCTGCGCTGGCATTGATCATAGAAATAACTTGGTCGTTCTCGTCTCTGCCTAACTTCAATTCCAAGGATGCGTCCAATGCACCCTCTGCCTTTTGCGCACGATTGACTTCTGCGACAATGCTTTTTGCGGTCTGCTCAAACTTGGTATTTGTCTGTTCCTCTAAATCCTCATACGTGGATTGAAGATGGTCTGCGTTCCTCTCTAGCTTTCCGGTACGTCTTTCCACGCTTTCAATCGTGTCTCTGATAGAATTGACCTTTGCAGAGTGTGTCTGTGTGCCCTGTGCCGAGATTGAATCTCTCTTGCTTTGCACTCCGGTTAGGGTACGTTGCAATAGATACGTTTCAACAATTTCTCTTGTGGTATTGAACCGGATAGGTTCGCCAAGTGTCAGACATGGATTACCGACGCATGTACAGCTTTTAATCGGTGTGTATACCGCCTGTTTCATAATCGGCAACAGGTTATTTGCAATCTGTTCCAGCTCCGCTCCGGTCTTGTCTGATACAAGAAAGTTTCCTGTAATCGAATAGTTGTTTCCGGCAGTTCCAGCAATAGCACCGGCGTTATCTTCACTTGTCTTGATTTCTAGCTGTGTAATTGCCTTGCTTTGAAAGTCCTCATAATCAAACGCGATGTAGTGTCCGGTCATGGATTCTGTATTTGCGTCAGACGGAAATAAATTGTCTGCCGGAAACAAATCTTCTGCCGGATAAAGTGCGCTTGTGATTGCTTTTAGAAAGACATATTCAAACTTGCCCTGTCGGTTGATATTTCCAAAGCATCCGTTAATCTCGCATATTGCCGTTACAACGGTTTTTCCGCTGATAGCGGATTCTTCTGTGACTGCACTTGAATCGTCCGTCTGTGTGGCTACAATCGTCTTATTGACCGTCATGGAATCATTGACAAGGCTTGTTTCAACTTGCGCGATTCCAAGATACGCAAAGAAACTATCACGGAACTGTTTAAGTGTCATCGGAAAGCTAAGCCCTGCATACCAAGACTTTACATCCGTATTGATAATGTCATACATAGCGTCATATGCCGTAATCTGCCGTTTTGTTCGGTCAGCCGTAGGAACATCGGATGCAACCTTAAAAACTCCGTATGGCATCGGATTTTCGCTATCTCCGTCAATCGTTTCTTCGATAGAGATTGTCTTTCCAATAATGTTTCCTGCGGTGTTTCTTGCTGTGAATTTTACACAATTCGCTTCGCACGCTCCAAATTTTAGTTCAGACTCCGAACAAAGGCTTTCTTCGAGCGCAAACGTACCGATTTCAAGCATCGAATTGTCTATTTTCTGATTCGTTCCAACAACAGATATGACCATCTGCTTATCTGTCGCGGAATCCCAATACTTTTCTTTCAAACTACTATTTATCATACACACCGCCTATAAATGAAAATTTGATTGCGTCATACTTAATCTTCCCATGTGCCACAGAATAGAACGTAGGCTGAATATCAGCGATATATCCGTACTGTGTCACATACCCGCGTTTCTCTGGCACGTATGCCGTGATATAGCCGCCGCGCTCCTTTGCCTTGGTATAGTTCTTTTCAATATTTTTCCAAAAATCATCAAACTGCTTTTCAGTCAGCATGGCTTTGGTTTCAAACTCGACCTTTAAGGCTTTCAGTTCCACGGCATCACGATGCTCATATCCGTTTTCATCCGTCCAAGGGTCTTTATCCTGCATGTTTACATAGGAACTAAACGTGTCCTGCTTTATTAAACTGTTCGGAATGGTATAATCCCCAAACTTTACTAAATATCCGCCATATCCCATCGTTTACCTCCTAAAAATGGGTATAAAAATAGCACCTACCGTTTGGTAGATGCTATCCATTTGGTTAAATTTTAAGCTACTACTGATTCCCATTCAGATTTCAGCTTTTCTACATCGTTTTCAAAAAGTTTGCAAGCGATTTCGTACAACTGAGGAATCATTCCCATTTCCCTGTCGATATAATCCATCTTGTTTCTTACTTTGGGTTTGAGTGCACACCCTTCCATCCTTGATTTAAGGTTGCAGTGATATTTCCTTTCAAATTCTCCATAAAGCAACGAATAGCGTTCTTGATACTTTCCATCCGCACCGAAACGGACAATCTGCGTTATCCGCTGTCTCTTAGTTGCCAAGTCAATATCATCAACGAGTCCGATAATAACATCTTCTTTATGGATGATTTCTTTCTGCTGCCTTTTAATGGTTTCGTTCTGCTCTCTAACAGTTTTTAATGTCTGTGAAAATATCAGCTTAGTGTTTTCATCTGCATATGGCAGGTAAGTGGAAATAAATAATTCATCATTATTGACATACCCACCTGTTTTACGTATTGTAGGGATAACCTCGGATGTTACCCATTTGCGAAACTTCTTTGCGTTCGGTTTATCGCTTCGAAGAATAACCGCATATAAGCCAGATTCAGTAACAAACCAAGTTTCTCCTTGACGGGGTAAGTTTAACTTACGTCGTTCATCCTCGTCTAGTCTATCAGCAACAATACGGCTGTTTGACATTTCCAATGCCCTGCAAACATCAACAAGGCAAAACATCGGTTCATCATCGACCATGGCCATTCTAATCTGTCCGAATATTGGATTCTCGAATACCTCAATGCTGTTTTGAATCTTAAGCATAAGTTGTGATTTTTTCATTCGTGCCTACCTCCATACATTTTTATCTGAATAAAAAAGAGGAAACCGCTTGTGAAATCACATTGGTTTCCTCTTTCGTACAGTATGGCGTTCGAGTAAGTAATCCGCTTCTTCACGGATAAGGTTGTTTCCTTAGTAATAAGGATAGACTATTTTTGATTTTGTGTCAATCAGATTTTGGAATTAAAATAAGCCGTGTTTCCACGGCTTAAGTATCATTTATCTTTCAATTTTTATTGTAACCAAGTATATGTATATGCTTCATCAACATATATCTTATAACTGCTCGGATAGATCGTATCGTAATTTGAATCGTACGGAAAACTAAACGAGAAATAATCGGTGTCTCCATTCTTTTCACATTCTGCATAATGATAATCATATTTGATCAAGTTGCCAGATGCATCATACATTAAGCAAGAAATTTTCACAAATGAAAAATCTTTTCCGGAATCGTTTGTAGCTTCAACCGTAACATTATCTGCTCCAATGTCCGATTGAACCATTATATTGCGAACATCACAAACAGCATTTGTTGCTTCATCAACACTCAACGACATTTTATAGTTATCATAAGAAACATCGTTATAATCAGAATCGCTCGGTGCGTCAAAATAAAGAACACATTCCTTACCGGATTCAAAAGCTCTGTTACAATCGCTTTTGCTATCCAGCATTTTACCGTTTTTGTAGTATACAAGTTTTGCGTCCAGATCAACATTTACCTTGTTGTTGTTTTTCAAGATAGCAACAACTCCATGACCACTATCTTGGTATTCAATTGAGATGTTTTTCTTTACCTTGTTCGCATTAAAGGAAGAAGTGACGGTAACTTTGCAAGAAAGCGTTTTCTTTGCAATTTTTGCTTTTACGTACGTTGTTCCTTCTCCAACCGCCAGAACTTTTCCAGACTTGTTTACAGAAGCAACATATTTATTGCCACTACTCCATTTAGCAGTTCTCCTCATTCCGCTTATCTTTAATGTTGCGGATTCTCCAATTTTTAAATTAAGAGTCTTTCTGCTTAATTTGATAGTTGCCGCCTGTGCAACAATCTGTTCCCCATCTGCATTTTGGATTGGCATAGCCGAAATCAAAACGGCAAATGCCAATCCCGTCGCTACTAATAATTTTTTTGTGTTTCTCATAATGACTCCTTTCTTGTGATATGATTTATTTAGAATTATATCACGTTCTATTATAGAAGTCACTAAAAAACATATACATTGTCTCCGGTTCGATTGTAATGTTCTCTACCATAATCCCTTGCAGCTTTTCCTATGTCGTTTGTAGTAATTCCGAAATTTTTCTGTAAAATAGCTTGTAATAACTGATTTTGTTGTCGCAGTAAGGAAACCTCTTGCGCAGATGTTGAATTGATAGCATCTTTGATTCCGGTAATTTCTTGGCTTCCTGCGACCGCTGGCTTACCTCCGACTGTTCCCATAATTTCCGGAAGTCCATTTTCTCCAACTGTTGCTATGCTATATTTATCCATAAAACCGCCCGTTGCATAGGCCTTTACTTTAGGTAGGCTCACTTTCGGCACAAGATCGACTCCGCTCCACTTTACCTTTGCTACTTTAGCCGCCGCAGAAACAACACTGTTGAACCCTCTCAAAACGGTATTCACTCCACCGATCAATGAATTTATTGCTGTTTCAATTCTTGAAATTACGGTGTTCATTGCCCCGGCAACGCCACTTTTCACGCTATTCCATAATTTGCTGAATATTTCAGCTACACTTTCTTTCATCTTCGAGAAAGCATTTTTTATCGGGGTGGTTACATGTTCTTTAAACCAACTAGAAACACTGTTCCACGCCCCGGTTACCGCTGTTTTTGCCGCGCTAAATGCTTTCTGAATAGATTCTTTTGCTGAACTAAAAGCATTCTTAATAGGTGTTGTAACATGCTCCTTAAACCAACCGGAAACCACAGCCCATACCGATTTCACAGTTGTCCATAGAACCTTAAATGCGGTTGATACTGCCGATTTCAATAATTCAAAATTCTTCTTTATTGGCTCTATTACCTTTGATTTAAACCAATCAGAAACAACAATCCATACAGCCTTGACAATGATCCACAATCCTTGAAAGATTTGACCAACTCTTTTCGAAAATCCTTGGAAAAATGAAACAATAGGAGTTATAACATTAGTATTGAACCATCCAGAAACTGTTTTCCATACACCGGATATATCTTTCCATAAAGAAGAGAAAAAACCGGAAACAGATTCCCATAATCCCTTAAAAAAACCGCTTATTGGCTTAATCACATTAGTATTAAACCAATCTCCTGCTTTTGAGAAAATTCCTTTTATTTCTTTCCAATGATCCTTGACTACTACAGCCGCCGTTGCAACACCGGCTACTATTCCTGCGGTAATCGCTGCAGGTGCTGCCGCTACCCCTAAAATAACCGCTCCGACTGCCGTAATCGTAACTCCGACAAGCATAAGTGCTTCATTAAGCCAACTGAATCCGTTCTTTAGCATGGTCACAAAGTTTGATATTGCAGTAAATGCGCCAATCGCAACGGAACCTATTCCGGTTATTGCTTTTGCAACAGGGCTTATAAATGCAAGCGCACCTTCTGCCGCTTTGCTTCCAAACAAAGCCTTAAATCCTGCCGAAATGGTTGTTCCAACCGTCGCAAATGCCGTCGTTATTTTTCCGGATAATGCAGTAGACAATACCGAACCAATTCCTTGATTTGCGGCTATTTCAACACCAAGCTTTGATGCAATCGAACTAGCGATCGCTTTTGAAATGGAAGTTCCAATTACCACAAGTGCGGTTTTTGCAAGATGCAATCCAAGAATTTTTTTGATTGTCAGCGCACCGATTATGATTCCAACTGTTTTTACATCTAGGTTGCTTAAAAACTCCTTTGCTCCGTTCCATACATCCTTCCATGAAATTTTACTTAATGCTGTCGTAACTGTATCAAACGCGCCCTGCGCCCACGAATTAAGCGTTTTAGCAAATAATGCAAAGTCAAAGTTTTGGAAAAACTTGTTTATTCCGTCTGCGATTGAATTTCCAAATTGCTTCCAATTAAATGTCGTTCCAAACGAATCCAATCCATGAAGCACCGTGTTTAATGAATTTGCGATCAGTTTTCCGGTTTCTCCGAAAAGCGTTGTTCCTTTTTGCCCTTTAAATAGTCCGTTAAGGAATTTGGCTAATCCCCTTCCAAAACCTTCAGCTTTTGCATACACTTTTTCCCATTTAATTTTTTTCATTGCGTTAATTAACGCACCGGAAATAGACTCTCCCAACTGTTCAAGGTCTTTGATTTTGCTTTTGAATTTCTTAAAGATGGTGTCCGTCTGAACTAATCCACCATCAGCACCGGTGCCGCCACCAGCACCTGAACCAGATCCAGAACCAGAACCTTTATTCCCGGAACCGGAAGTATTATCTTTGCTTTGTTTTGAAATAACCTTTAATTCATCAAATGCACGAGTTGCCTGTTGGATTTCCTTTTTTGCTTTCTTGGCATTTTTTGCGATACCACCCGTGTTTTTCCCTGCGTTTCCTGCGGCATTGCTTAAATCGTCCATGCCGTCAGATGCGCTTCCAATATCATCAGCAAGACCGCTGATTCCTGCCCCTTTGCTTGCTTCATACTTCCATCCGAAGATAGAACCTAAAGCATTTGTTACCATCTCTGCGAAGGAAATAACCTTTTGCAGAACTGAATTAAGTACCTTGATAAATGGCTTGAATGCATTGATTAAACCACCACCAACAACCGCTCCAAGTGCTTTGAAGTTCTCTTTAAGCATGGTTATCTGGTTATGCCATGTATCGGCTGTACGTGCGAAATCTCCGGTGATATTGGTTGTATGCGCAAGCACATACTGATAACGCAACATGGCTTTTTCAGCCTGCGTCATTGAAGAAATGTTCGCATCAAGTCCTTGCTTTAACGCCCATTCCTTTAATGTTGCCTGTGTCAAGTCGATACCATAACGCCGCATAGGTGCCGTAGTACCGGAAAATACAGATTGCAGACTCTTGGCAATATCTTCTTGACTCACATCATAAAAGGAAGCCATATCTCCGGCTAATTCTGTCAACCGGATAGACATATTTGCCATTTTCCCCTGTGGAATATCAAGGGCGGTTCCCATTGCTTGGAAACGGCTTGCAAACTGTTTCGCGGACAATTCGGACATACCAAATTTTTCAATGGATGTTTTTGCGAAATTGTTAATTAGACTTTCATACTGCCCGAATGTCTGCCTTACAACGTTCTCAACCTCTGTCAGTGAGGATGATATGTCAATAGCGTCTCCAAGTAGCCTAAATCCGCGAAATAAAGCCCAATACGTTGCATACACTTTTCCGATTGCAGACGCAAGGGAAAACGACTTCTTAGTAACCGCAGAAGCACCGGAACTAAATCCGCTAAATGAGCTTGTGATGCTTTTTGCCGCTGTTCCTGCCGCTCCACCGGTACGTGATAATTTTGCCAATGCGTTTGTCATGTCAATAATATTCCGGCTTACACTAGGGGCTTTCGACAGTTCGGACATAAGCTGTCTCATTGCCGTGGCAAGTTTCGGGATATTTTCAATCGCCTTGGTGGAACTCTGGTAGCCAAGCTGTTTGATTGCAGATGCAAGTTCGGTCAGACCCTTAACAGATGCCGACATTCCAGAAAGCCCTTTTACTGCATTGGAAATCTGACGCATAGAACCGGCCGCAGCATTAATCTGTTTGCTGTTGATAGAGCCTAATTTGCTCACATTTCTTGCAACTGCAGAAAAAGTCCGTGTATCAATTCCGCGCATTGCCGTCATTGCCCCTGCAAGTCGGTTTACCCCTGCGGAAAGACTATTCAGATTTCCGGTACTAAGTCCAGAAAGCGCGGAAGATAAGCGTCCTAGTCTTGTCACAAGAGCATCTATCTGACCGCTTGCCTGTTGTGCCTGTGCTTGAATTTTTATTTCAAGAGACTCTAATTCCATTTATCCACCAACTTCCTATAACTTTTTTAGGTTAGCGGCTATCTTCCACATTGATAGCCGGTTAAAAAGACGGTAGGATTTGACCCCTACCGCCCTTGAATTACTTTTTCAGTTTTCCCTTTTTCAGAAGAGAAATCATTTTTGAATTTTCCTCTGATGTAAACTTAAAATTGGAAAATCCGTTCTTTTTTGCGATTTCCGCGCGATGTTCTTTTGACACATCATCTTCCCCAACCGCTTTTAATGCTTCAACGATTGATCCAGATTTTCCGGTATACATCGAATAATACTTGCTTGCATTTTTCTTTGCTCCACTTACAACGATTGCAGTGTGACCTTTTGTACGCGTCACAAGAATGTCCCCGTTGTAAAGCGGTTCTCCGATTCGGTAAGAACCAGCATAGGTAAACAAGCCGGATTTCAAAAGAATGATTCTTTCGTTTGCAGTATTGAAATCTCCTACATCCTTCCCGAATGCATGGATAATACAAGCGCGTACAAGAGAAGAACAATCGCATTCCGTCTTAACCTTTGCGCTAATGCCATGTTTAATGACTCCGTAGCGTTCCGATTGGTCATAGCCGATGTTTTTGTTGCCACACGCAATCTTCATAGCTTCGGCTAACTTCTCCGCAACCCTATCGTCCTTCGCCCTTAGCACGTACCATCCCTTAGAATGGTTATAAAACTTCTGCGTAGACACTTCCTGTCCGGTCTGGTCTCCGGCTTTTCCGCCAGAATAGCAGTTGCCGTGTTCATCATGCCTAGCACTTCCGATAATTACTGCCATAGCAATACCTCTTTTCTTAAACTATCTTTGGCTTTGGTAAATGTGATTTCCTTGATTCAGCCGCCCATGCTTCTTCCGCCTTAAGCATTTCTCGTATCTCAGCATCGGGATCGTCCGTATTATGCTTTTCGATGGAATCATAGCAAGTTTCTTTCACGTACTTACTATTACCCTTACCGAATGTAGCATCTATTGCGGTCACAAGTGCTGACGTTGCATATCTGCCAAACCACATATACATTTCCACATCGCGTTGCTTCCATTCTGCCTTGTATGCATCCACATAAGGCTTAAGCAACTCTGGATTCATCATATCTATATCATCAACGGAAAATCCGTAGCCTTTCGTTACCACAAGGTAAAACGGACGGATTTCCGCAACGTAATATTCCCATGTTAATTCTTGGCTTTCGCTTTGGATGGGGTCTTTTTCTTCTCCTGCTCCTGCTCCTGTGCTCTCTCCAACGACTCCATCATCTGCGCTAAAAAACCGTTTGTCATCATTTCCTTCTGCATATCAGCAAATAAATCCATGCAGTTAATCTCGTTTGTATCAATCGCATCATAGAGAATGTCGGACACCTTCTCAAGTTTCTCATCGTAGCCTTCGTTTGTTTTGTAATCATATCCAAATTCTTCATTGTGATGCATCTGCAATCCTACAAGAAGCGTCTTGGGAAGCGTTTCAAGAAGAATATCTTCCATAGAAGAAATATCTTCCATGTCCTGCGTCTTCATAATATCCTGTAAGATATGTGATTTTAACGATGGTCTTGTTGCAAACTGAATTGTATATTCTTTTCCACCTAATTTAACTTTCATGCTTTACCTTGCCTTTCTGCCCTATATTGGCAAGGGGCAGTGTTGCCACCGCCCCATTGTTGCTTATCTTATTGCTTCAAGTTCTGCGATCGACCGTTCATCCTCGCCTACCGGTGCGGTCGATTGCTCGTCCGATAGGCTTTTTACCCCACCACTGTTACAGTGAATGTTCCATCGTTGTTATCAACGACTTTCAGCTTATCCGTAACAAGCTCTGATGCCGTGCTTGGAATAACAGTTGCGGTCATTTCAAGGATTTCATCTACACCGCCTACATCATTCGGTGTCGCGGTAACAGTTCCGGTGTATGCGTATTTTGCAACGCCACCGATTCCATCTGTGCCGTACAGGTGGATAATGTCAACCTTTTTATCTCCCAGCTTTTCGATGTTTTCCAGATATTCTTTTGCAAGGTTTCCTGTGATTTCCCGGGAATCCGCTGTCTTAATACCTTTCTCAAATGTCTGCTGTGGGTCTTCCATCGTGGTTGACTCAACCGTGTTTGGCGGTGATGCCGGAGATGGAATAGACTTTGCAGCAAGTAAAAGGTTGTAAGTCCCTGCAAAGTCGGCTTGTTCCGCTGTGTGCTCTTTAATAATCACACGCGACTTATAACTTGTTGATGCCATGATTTTCTGCTTCCTTTCTGCCTCGCGGCTATGCTAAATTTTCATACGCTCCAATAATTCGCGATACGCGAAAAGTTGCCGTGCGCACTTGCTTGGAAATCGTGAACACAGCATTTGAAACATCAAAATTTTTTGATTTAAAAAAGGACACTGCATACTCTGCAATGTCCTTAATCTTTTCCCTTCTTCCTTTATTTGTTATTGTAATTTGAAATGTTGGGCGAATTGCGTTAATAAAATAAGACTCTGTATCTCTCCCGGCTTCTGCAAATCCAATCTGTTGTATAAGAAGTGTTGGAAAAACAGGTGTTCCGTTCGATTCCTCGTCCTGCGTTACCTTGATTCCGATTTCTTTGCTTTCCATGTAAACTTTCAGCAATCGGTAAACGGTATCTTCAAAATCAAGTGCCCAACTATTTAACTCATTTTCCACCGAATACCTCCCTTGCAATCTTTACATACTGTTGAATAATCTGTTGTTCTGCATTATACATAGGCATTGTGGCTTTGATACCGTGGGTATAACGCCATGTTTCGGTCTTATCGTCCCAATAGTACCAACCATCTTCAAAAGCGTGTATTTGCCCCGGATATGTGCCGACACCGAATCCAAGTTCCGGTGCTTTCGGGTTCTCTTCGGAGTTATAAAAAATGCCGGCTCCAAACTCTACCGCCAACAAAGTATAGAACGGTTCTCGGTCTTCTGACGTTACCGTTTTTCCGGTCGCAATCAGAATCGCGTTCGAGGTCATTAACTGTGGTGCTTTATCAACTCTTACCGTTATCGTGTTCCCTAATGGAGATTCTGATATGTGTTGTATTGCCACTGTCTGACCTATCTGTGCGAGCCTAGAAACAAGTAAATCGCATTTAGCTTGTAAACTATCGCGGTACTTTTCTAATTCCTTTATGGCGGCTTGTATGGATTTAGTGGATAGTGTCATTGAAACAGTTTTCTTTGCCATGTGATTACCTACTTAATATTCTTCCGAAGAAGAAACAAATCCGTGGTCAGTCCTTCATCGGCAACGCCTTTTACGATGTAATCTGCGGTTTCTGAATCCACAAGTCCATCATCAGTGCGTTTGACTTCCGAACGTTTCCACACCACATCACCGGCTTTCAGTGGCAAATATCCTTTATCCGTGACAAGCTGACAGTATGATGTACTGTCATCAATTCCAAATTCTTTCACAAGGGCTTCTGACAACTTATTACTGATGTTGGCTTTGAATGTTGTAGGTTCTGAAAACCCTTCAACTTCCTCGCCTTTTGGAATCTTGTTGCCTTCGGAATCTAAATAAGGTACAAAGTTCCCATCGGAATCCTTGTACCCTTCATAGACAATATCTCCATTTTCGTCAGTTTGCGGAATAAATACCCTCTGACCGGATTGCGAATACTTCATTTCCTGCTTGTTAATGTCAAGCATTGGTGTTTTCCTCCGGGATTCCGGCAACACTCGTCAGAAGCGATAACACTCCGGCAAGGACTGATGCTGAAAGAACATATTTCCAATCCACCGCGCCCATAAATGCCGCCGTTCCAATTCCGGAAATCGCCGCCTGCGCAACAGTCTTGATTGCTCGGATTCCGGCTTTCTTAGTCCAATCCTTCCAATTCCTCATGGCTCTTATCTCCTTTCCCTATATGGATTTCTTCAATCTCATGTTTCATTTTCGTAACCATTCCATTTCCGCCTAACGCATGGTACGCATCATACATCTCACAGAAGTTCTGATAGGCATATGACGGTATCTCTCCGATTCTGGTGTACTTTGCATGGTATTCAATAAGCTGGACGCGCAAAAGAAGCATTGTTCCTTTACTGTTCGCATCCCTGCTTTTCTTTTGTTGTTTAAGAAGCCAAACTATATACCCAAGCACTATCGGAAGTGCCACAAGATAAGTTTAAATCAAAATACTTTTCATTTGAATCTCCTTTTTGCGCACTGCCCACCACCGCTTAATGTGCGCCGCCTGCAACCATTTTACCGACACCGGCAATATGGTCACGCTCAATCTTCTTTAATTACATTGCTTTTACAAACGGAAACACTCCAACAAAAAGGCTTTCACGGTCTTTCCATGTCCGGCTCACACCGTTTTCGGAGAAACTTGCCATGTATGCTTCTCCTGCCTGCGACCGGTCGTACACTGCCAAATTAACCATAATGTTTTCATAGTTCTTAACATCACTGTCAATCTGGTCTTGCGTGTATGTGTCCGGATAGTTCCGTCTGCCGATAATCTCTTTCCTTGCCTGCTCTAAAAGCTGTTCAATCAAAGGGTTGCATTCTTTTTCATCAAACACAACTTTATCGGACTTCTCCCCGGTCACTTCGTCCCCTACCTCTTCTATATGAAATTGTTTTAAACGAATCTTTACCTGTTCGACAAGTGTGTATGACATAAGCGATCTCCTACAGATTAAATTTTGCAATCAGAATTTCTTTCAGTTCCGCACCGCTTGTCGCTTGTGCATTTTCAATCCCCTGCTCCGTGGCAAGTTTTTGCAAGTCTGCGGTACTCATTCTGTTGATTTCGGTCTTTGTATAAGTGATAGGGTTTTTAGGTGGATTCATAAAATCAGAAGGTACCTGAGATTTTTCCTCAGGTACTTCTTCTCCTGGCATATACCATTTGCCCTTATATTTTGTTTTGCACTCGTAAACCAAAGGATCACCTCCTAATAGCACTTAATTACATAGGTGCTATCCATTCTCTCATAAGACGGAAGTACGATTTCAGATACCGTTGTCTTGGTCTGTACAGGATCTTCCGATACGGAAATTGCAACAGCAACACCTGTATTGACGATAGAAACATCTGCTGTAGGCTTTCCGATAAGTGTACGTTCTTCCGGTGTTGTACCGTACCATGTATTTCCAAGTGCTCCGCTTGGGATAAGTGTTGCAAATCCGTCTGGGTAAAACTTAGATGCCGTACCAGCTTCATTCTTGTACTGTTTAGAGTAAACAATAATGCTGATACCGAGTTCGTTGGAGAATACCTCTTTAACACGGTTGTCGTTCATAAAGATGTTTGCCGTGGCATTCTGCGCAAGAATGGCGGAACGAATCTTCTTATTCTGCTTAAGATGATCCATAGTCTTACGAGAAACAATCATGATAGAAGGTCTCTCTCCTGTCTCTGATTCGACTGCATCAAGAGCAACAGAAACATCGTCAAGTGGATCAGAATTTTCGTGGTCATCCCACTTATCTGTTGCGGTCTCAAGGTTTGCAAAGTTGTGCGTCTTGTATGTGTTGCTCGGATCGTAGTTATAAGCGTAGGTTACGCCATTTGCCTGAATGGAAATCTTTGGAGATCCATCAGCCGGTGCAAGCAACTGCATAATCATACGCTCCGGCACTACGTTAGCACCGTCAATCAGAGTATTTGCATCATCAAAGATTCTGCTTAATACCTCGCTTGCATATGGGTCTGCGCTATCCTGTACACGCATAATTTCCTGTTCGTCAGCTTCTTTAATGAGCATGGATTCACGGAAGAAAGCCATCTCTGTTTCTGTGAGCTTAAATCCCTCACGGCTTCTCAATGTTGATACTGCGTCAAAATTGGACGGTGCAAGAGAAACCGGAAGTCCTTTGGAAGTCTTAATCCATTTCAGATCAAGTCCCATTTTCTTCTTAGCTGGGAATAATCCCGAACCAAGATACGCAATTTTATTACTTGCTACCTCTGTGTTTACAAGCGCGATTGCTTTTGCACTATACACATCTCTAATGTTCATTCTGTATTACCTCCTATTCAAATACGATTAACGGAAGGGCTGTCTTAACTGCCTCTGCAACAGCTTCTCCTGTGCTTGTCTGAATGTTTGCAGAATTTACAACTCCAAACGCTCTAAGGATTGTTCCGTTAGGATTCTCGTCCTTATAAACATCTGTAAGTAAAATTCCGATTGGCTTTGTTTCCTTATCAACCTTTCCATCTACGGCGATTGGACTTCCTGCCTTGCACACGCCTTCTGTGAATGCGGTATCATCAAGTTTGATTTCCTCGAACAGCTCGCCGCCTAATTTTCTTTTCAGAATTTCAAGCTGAGTTGTTACACTTTTTTCAGTAAACTTCATCTTTAAAACCTCCTTACGATAAATAACTGTCTACTACCGACTTAGCCGTCTGATTCGTTCCAGCTAAAGTCTTTCCGATCGACTCTGCGGCTTTTTCCGCTTCTGTCTTTTCGTTGTCTTTATTACCGCCTGCCGTTCCACCGCCCGGGTTCGTACTGCCATTTGCAATCTCCTGTTCCTTGGCTTGCGCTGCGGCGGTCTCTTTTTCAGAGATAATCTTTCCAAGAACGTCATAATCAAAACTGCCATCGTCTTTTACGATTTGTGCTGCCTGCTCTGCGGTAACATTAAATTTAGATGCGGCATTGGATCTCTGCGTGGCTATTGCCTGCGCTTTTTCAAGTTCCGCGATTCTCGCATTGGCTTTTTCGAGGTTCTTATTTGCCTGCTCGACTTCCGTGAGCTTTCCCTGTTCGATATCATCGAGTTGCTTCTGCAACTCTTCAGCTTTATCAGCCTTTGTCTTGTACTCGTCAACCTTTGCTTTGGCTCTCTGTACGGAACTTCCGTAATCTGCCATGATCTTGTCCGCGTTTTCCTCGCTTAATCCCATAGCAATCAGATCTTCTCTCTTCATTCATTACCTCCGATATGTCATACGAATTTTTATACGGTGCAACGACACCGAACGACATTGTTGATTTTTACGCTCACAACTTTGCGAATTTTTATAAAATAAAAACAGCCACCGATTACTCGGTGACTGTCTTATCTTCAAATTTATTATTTTGTTTTATGCCACTTGTCGGCACCAGTTGGGGTTTCTAAAGCTCTTTCTGTTGACCACCCTCGTTTTATTCTTGAATATAATACTTTAGGGTCAAATCCTAGATGCTTCGCCCATTCAGAAACTGTTTTTGTTTCTCCTTTGTATGTCAAATACCTCTTACCTGCGTTTGAATTTTTCTTTACTTCGGTAGTCAGTGCCTTTTCTGCTGAATACCCGTTATTCAATCTCCAACGAATAGTTGATTCTGATATTCCTACTTCATCTGCCCATTCTTGTAAGCATTTTGTCTTTCCTTGATATTCAAGAAAGATAGTATTTGTTCTATTATTAGCTTGGATTTTTGCATCTGTAAATCTGCAATTATTTGGCTCATAATTACCATTTACATCTATCCGGTCAATACTTTGTTCTTTTTGGTGTTTATTTTCATCAAAACCATTTTCGTAAGCCCATTTCGCAAAGTTCCTCGCCCCGTCTTTCCCTAACCATTCCTCGCATACTTTAATCCCTCTCCCACCGTATTTCTCATACTTCCCATCATTAGGATTGTAGCACCTTGCTTTCATGCTTTCCCAAGTTTTATAAACTCTTTTACCTGTCAACCCATGTGTAACATGTCTTGCCATTTTCTTATCTGGCATATAATCATCTCCTTTACATGTATTATATCATAGTTGCTAGCAACTTGCAAGTTACTTGACAATTACTTGATGGTAATTTATACTACACAAAAAGAGGTGATAATATGCCGCAAGGAAAAATTTCAGAAAGTAAAGTTAAAACTACAATTGTTATGGAAAAGAAGCTTAAATCTTCTCTTGAGATTATTGCAAAAGAAGAAATTCGCTCTCTTAACAATCTCATGGTTAGTATTTTAACTGATTATGTAAAAACAAGAACCGATAGGAATTAGCTTGTCGGTTCTTGTTTTTTTGTATTCTCATTTTCTTTTTTTACCATATCTACTGTTTTATACAAAACATCGAAATATGGCTTTGATTGTATAAATACTTTTTCGGCATCTCCCCATAATCCACAAGTAGATACTGCTATTCTTGGATTTATTCCAGCTTTTAACATTTGATCGAGTGCTTGCGTTTTTGTATATAAATTATCAAGAGGACTATGGTTGATTTGAACATCAAAATCTCTTGCCGTAAGCCCTAAATCATGGTCTTTAATTCTTATTACGTTTAATATTACTTTAGCCAATCTCTTTTCCGATGTTTTTATTATCGGGTCTTTTTGTTTAGCCCTGGTTTTAGAGAAGTCCCATCCTGCCCTTAAAGATACCGCCCCCTGTGTATCACCACCAGAATTTTGCGACTCTCTTGTCGGTATAGCAAGAATGGACTGTGCATTATCCCACAAATCATCCTTTGCGACTTGGCACTCTGTCTGATTCAACTCTTGTGTCATAATATCAACATCTGATTTATTCTGCTCATTATTGGATTTTACCGTCAGCGCATGGGAAATCTTCATTTTTTCAAAGGTTTCCCGGTCAATGTCGCAATTTACAAACTTTATCCAAAACTGAACAAACTGCTC
>ERZ834694.362-NODE-362-length-56401-cov-124.218880_pt1 | contig 56401 bp, 56 predicted proteins | sample MGYA00519691_ERZ834694 | MGnify/ENA primary metagenome ERZ834694 (study PRJEB31850, sample SAMEA3708758) | human gut metagenome | biome: human gut; feature: human-associated habitat; material: faeces | place: China | collected 2014 ... | reverse complement strand
TTCCGTTATGCTATTGAGAAAATGTGCAAGGAAAAGAAAAGTTTAAATCACTTCATTGTTTAATATTTTATACCTAGTATTTCTTTAATTGTTTTTTTTAGAAAATCAGGATAATAATATACTAAATCCATATGGTTAGTATAGTGTTCAATGTCTTCCTCTAAATTAATGCCATTTTTCTTTATGTCATTAATTAAATCTACTATATGTTCTTTATAGGTATGTTCTGAATCTGAATAGTGTATATATATTGCAGAAGGTTTGCTGTTTGATGTAATAAGTTTTTCTCTTAAACGGTTATTTAGGAATTGAATTGTATTATCATTTACTTTATTACTAAGTATTGTTTTAAGATTGTCATATTTTTTTTCTTTAATTAGATAATCAGCTAAAAAATATTGTGGTGCAGCGATACACACATATACGTTTTTAAAATCTAGACTAAAGTTTAATGCTGAATATCCACCTTTGCTTGAACCATAAAAAATAATAGTTTTAGCTTGAGTTTTATCGATGAATGATTGGATTAAATCTTTGACATTATTTTCAATACCTTCCTTTATAAGATAATTCCCTTTATCAACAGTTCCTCCAATGTCATCCAGTAAAAAAAGTTTATTAATATTAAACTTATTAAGTGTTCTTATGTAATTATATTTGGCTCCTTTCCCCGCAAATGCTGGAAAACAGACTGCAAGAGCCGTATTTGAGTTATCTTTTTCAGGAAAGAATAAATATTTTATTCTATTATCGCCATGGCCAAATGTCTTTTCTTTTATTTTCCTAAAAAGGATCGTATAAAGACGGTTTATAGCCCTACTAAAGAATTTTTTTCGTGAGAAGTTCATAATTTTTTTAGATAAGATGGATTCTGTCTATCTTGTAAGACTTTTTTATATTGAAAAATTTTTCCTAAACCGATAAATAGGTTACTTTTATTTTTGATGCATTCGAGAATAACATGAAAGGAATATCTCCAACCGAATTGTTTTGCCTTAGCTATAAAATATAGTACTGATACTTGATAATTAGATAGTTTTTTTCTTCTCAAATAGGTATTTGTTCGTATCGTTGCTTGAAGTTTATCTTCAAATCTATCTTTGCTTAATGTTGTTGTAATACTGCCTTTAGATACCGTACATGTATAAATTTCATTATAATCAATATGGATTTTATTCGCTTCCACTCCAGATCTTACAGCAAACCACATGTCATTTCCTGCCGAACGTTCTTCATATTTGATAGAGTTGTAAGTAATAAAATCTTTTTTATACATTTTACCCCAAGGTGCTAGATACATACACCTCAAATAGTTTTCATTTTTAGTAGATTGATATTTGGATAATATATATTTAATATGCCTATCTCTGTAAGCTTTCTCACCACTTTCGCTAATAATACTATTTACATTAAAGAAAATGATATCATAATCTGATGTAAAATATGGAGTTATGGATTTTTCCAGTATGTCAGTAAATATGTCATCTGCATCTGCAAAAATAATCCACTTTCCGTTTGTGTATTTTAAGCCTGTATTTCTAGCACCACCAGCTGTCTTTCCTTCATTCTTGTAAAGTTTGAAGTTATATAGTTGTGAGTAGGTTTTTATTGTATCAAATTCTGTTATATTACTATTATCATCAACAACAATGATTTCTGCATCTAATGATGAAGGAATAGACTTTATCAATCTTTTTAGTAATGTGGATGAATTATGGTGCGGAATTATTATTGACACTGTTTTCATATCCATTGTGCTTTATTTAGTTTTATCCATATTGAAGGAAAAATACATCGGGCAAAAGTTGTAAACAACATAATTATAGCCTTTAATAGTCCATAATGACGTTTATTGAAATAGAAAACTTCTTGTGGTGGATATCCGGTTGGTTGAAATAAAAATTTTATTCTATCTTTTAATTTAATTTCAGGGTCACACCACTTCATTATTCTATCATGTCTGTCACATTCTCCGACAGCTTGGCCTAATTGTATAATTTTAATTCCTGCTTTTTTTGCTCTTAACCCGTAATCTAAATCTCCTAAGCTATGATGGAATATAGGATCATTCATTCCAACAAGATTATAAACATAAGATGGAATCAAAACAATATTACCGTTAAAGCTATCACATTCTTGAATTTTTCCATTTAGTGGGACTAGTTTTTTATCTTTTCTTCCACCGTAAGTATGCATACCTAATCCTTTATTATCTATAGTAGGTCCGACTATAATAGCTTTATCTGAATATAAGTTTGAAGTGTTTATTAGCTGGTCAAGCATAAATGGATATGTGAATGTATCATCGTTTAACCATAAATAAAAATCGTATGATTTCTTTTTAATGGCTGCATTCCATGAACTCCACATGCCTCTATTCCAATAGAGATTATTTCCCTTAATGATGAAGACACTAGGATATTTACTTCGGATAAGATCTGATGTTCCGTCTGTAGAACCATCATCCGTTAGAAATATATTTATTTCATATTGAGAAGATGAATTCTGGTTATATATATTTTCTAAACATTTGATAGTTTTTAATTTTCTATTAAATACTGTTAGTAGTATAGCTATTGATCGTTTAGTAGCCATAAGTGTTGATATTATTGATTATTTTTCACCTATTTATAATAGAATTGTTTGGAATACTTTATAATAATTGCATGAGATTAGATTAAACTTACTATTATTCTCTATTTTTTGCTCTATGGAATTATATAGTTTATATACTTGTAGTATTGCCATTTTTATTAGTTCAAGTATAATCTTTTTCAGAAGATTAGCATAACTATTCTTTATATCTTACCTCAAAAGTTGTAACACACAATATGTTTTTAGATTTAACCAAGATATAAAAATTGATTTTGAGATATATAAATGTTTTATATATCGTAATTGCTTATTTTTCTTATAAAACGAGCTGGATTTCCAGCCCAAATTTCATCGTTAGGTATATTTTTTGTCACTACACTGCCTGCTCCAATAATACTTCTATCACCAATTTCTACACCTTTTAGGATGATGCATTTAGCACCAATAAAAACATCATTACCTATTTTAACTGGGGATGTTTTTCTACTTTTTATATCATTTTTAGTTCTACGAATATTGGCATTTAAAGAATGAAAATCTGAGGTGTAAATACAGGTCCCTCCCCCTATTTTGACATTATTACCTATTGTTATATTAGCATGGGCAACAAGAGTACTTTGTGAAATTCCCACATTGGTGCCTATAGATATTTGAGCATTTTCATATACAATGAACATACATTTATTATTAATTCCTATTGGATTCCCTTTTATGGTATTATGCATAGAAAATAAAGGACCAATATAAATTCCTTTTGACTTTCGAGAACACATAATATATGGCCTTCCTGTAGTCTTAAAAGTGTTATATCTAACCCCATACTCTTTAAACAATATAATTGTTGATAAGTAATTAATAGGAGTCATAATAGAATAGTGAATTCGTCTTAAAATTCTATAAATCATTTTCTTTCATTTTATTATACACTTCGTATGGGGATAAATTCCACCATTTTGTATTAATTAAAATAATTTGTTTCTCCTCAGGTATTCTATATCTGATAATTTTAGCAGGAATGCCTGCTACAATTGCGTATGATGGAACATTTTTGGTAACTATGGCACCTGCTGCAATACAAGCTCCATCTCCAATTGTAACGCCATCAAGGATAATGGCTCTTGCACCGATCCATACATCATTTCCGATTTTTATGGGTTGATAATCTTTATAGCCGCCATCATTCCCTATTACATTAATACCAAATGTATTGATTGAATGATAAAAAAGAGGCGATGTTGAAAAATAATCTAATGGGTGATTTCCTAATCCACAAATTACTTCTTGTGATATAGAACAATAATTCCCTATTGTAACATTTTGAATTAATGAGTTCTTACTAATATAGGTATAAGCACCTATTGTAGAATTTCTTATATAACAATCTCGTAAGATATGTACATTTTTCCCTATTACGCAATTTTTATCAATTGTTGTATTTCTATCGATTATTGCATGTTTATATCGAATCTTATTGATTATGTAATTGCTTCCTTTTTTTGCTAAGTGAGCTAGTTCAATTATTATTCCTATAGGGGAATATAGAATGTACAAAAAGAAATCTTTGTTAATCATTTTATTTTGTAACTATTTATAGGATATTATAATATAAATATGTTTATTTCCCTCTTGATGATAACAATGAATTTAACCAATCTTTAAATTCGTAGTTATTCATATTTCTAAAAATTGGAGATATACAAATGCCAATCATAATCCATAGTAGCATATAATTTGAATTAAATAGAGAGAAATCTTCAATCCATCCATATAGCCATCTAAATGCTATAAATAATCCAATTATTGGCAGAAATCTATTTTTTGAACGGAATACAGCGAGATATGAACTATATATGAATATTGACATATATAAAAGCACACCTATTATACCCATGTAGGTAAATACATTTAAAATTGAAATTTCACATCTCGGCCGTTCTCCTTCTAGAAAATCTCCACCCAAAGCTTCTGCTGTTGATTCTCCAAACATTGTAGAAGGATATCCTCGAGCTAATGAATGCCCCCAAATATAATAATTGTTTTCAATTGCAGGAAGAATAATATCTTTATAAACAGGAGTTCTAGTGTCTTCAACAAAAGTTCCACTATTATCTTCTCCCCCCCAGTTAGTTAGAAAAGTGTATTTTTGGGAAAGTTCAAATTCTTCATCAATATTGAAAATGTTAAATGTGTTTGTTATTCCTGATATAAATAAGATGATGGGTAATAACCATAGTCCAATAGTTATTGGCTTTATATATTTATTGTAATTTATAGTTTTGATATTAGTATTGAATAATAGGCTTATAATAATCGCAATACCCAGTCTTAATAAACAACTTCTGGAAGCCCATCCTAATAGGAGCGTTATTAGAAAAACGCAAATAATAATAATTTTCCATTTGTGATTTAAAATTGAAAAAAATAGGGCGATAAACACATATGGGGCTAGAAAATTAGCATAAGCATCAGAATATAAGAAAGGCCATAATATTAGAAGGATTATCCATGATTTATTATACCAAAAACCTAAAACTTGTTCGACACGTTTGGGAATGCTGAAAGTATATGCAGATAATGGCAAAAGAAATATCATAAAGTTTTCTATTAATAATTTCCAATCCCAATAATTTCTTGTCATAAATACAGCTCCATATAGGAATGATAGATATGTTAATATTAAGAAAATATTTATCAATGGTATTTTGTATTGTTTAGGTTTTAACTTATATAGTAGATATAATGTAAGAGCATAAATTATCCACCAAAATGTGGTGTTATTAATTATATTTGTTGCTAAAGAACTCCATTGAAGTATAGATTTGATACTGACAAGTAGAAAGAATAATGATAAAAATTTAGTATATTTTTCCATAATGTTGATAACTTTACCAATAACAAGCATTTTCTACTTTTTCAGCAATAGCAGGACGTTCTTTGTTTCCTGGGCGTATCCAGTATTCATTGATTAAATTTGAATAACTTCCAACAGGGATTCCCCATTCTTTGACTCCATAATTAGGATTTTCCCAACGATGTCCATATATCCCGAAGAGTAACTGAAGTGCTCCACCTATGTGGAAAGCTTTTTTTCCTTTTCGTTTGACATGAGCCGCGAGGGGAAAGCCATATGCACCACATCCAATAATGCAAATGTCATAATCAAAAGAATCTATTTGGTCTTTCATAAATTGAAGGGCTTCAAACCAGTTCTTAAAATTATCGTTTCCGCCTAGGCTTTGAACTGCTTTAATTGTGTAAAGGGTAAATTCTGGTAAAAGTCCATTAGGAAAAATTTTGCTTCTTTTTTTATATTGTGATTCTATAATTTCAGCAAATGGATGTACAATAAGCACTCGTTTTCCCTTTAGACAATGTGTCCATGGGGGAGTCGTTGACCAGAAAGGTTCGAGTAAACGAAGGTGAATTCTTTGGACTCCTTTTAAACGATTTTCATAAAGAGATTCATGTTGGTCCCAACAACCCAGTAAGTCAAGCTGTTTTATATCTTCAAGCATCATTTCACTAAAATGTGTTAGATTTTCTGGAGTCGCTGGATAAAAGCCACTCCATTGACACATATTACGAATAACGATGTCAGTCCACCACCATTCAGATTTCTTTCCAGTGATATATTGCCATAAGTTACTTTTATTTTTTATACCTAAATAGTTTGTTACGCATAAAAGTTCTGTTGCTCCAAAACGTGCAATCATGCATGGTTTGTCCTCTTCAAGTAGGGTACAAATCATTTCATTTGCTGTATTTGCATTTTCACAACAAGGCAACTGATGACTGAAATCTTTGCCTTTCAATGTGAGTATAATTTTCCTTATACCTCTTAATGTCTTATAGATATATTTATTCATATTAATTTTACATGTATTTGTAATGGCCTCCAAATTTGCCCTTTAATCCATTTATAAAGGCTGTATTAAATAGTTTAATCCATGTCCACGAATGCATAGATATAAGAAAAAGCCAATTATATAGAAAGAATTCTTTTATAATTTGGATGTAATGTCCTGATAGTTTATAGTTATAAATCGCATTACAGCAGCGGCAATACATTTTCCATTTGCAATCTACCCAAATAACTTTTTTTAGTCCAAAGAAGAATGTAGGGCTATGTTGAGCACGATTACGAGGATGATAATGAATTGCTTCACATATGGTTACTGGTGGCATCTTTTTTTGACGACCTCTGAGATCATAGTTTATTTCATCGCCCCAAATAAACATTTTAGGTTCAGGATAACCAACTTCATCGATATATTTTTTGCTATATAATATTCCATTAAATGGATTGGCATATCCATATATACAATTGGCAGTGGTACTTTTTTCAGCAATAAATTGTTCAATTGAACATTCTTTTCCAAATGCCATTGTTGTATGAGATTTAATATCAACAACTAAGGGTGAAAGATATTCACCTAGTTGTCTATGGTTTACTAGTTCTTTTAAGCAGTTTGGATGTGGTTCTCCATCATCATCCATTACCCAATAATAATCATATTTTCCTTCTGTATGTGCAAGTCTTAATCCTTCATAGAAACCCATCGAACCTCCACCGTTAACTGGTAATCGTACATATTTAAGATTTATATTTTTATATTTTTGGTGATTATTGATAATCCCCTTTGATTTTAATAAGTCGTTTGTACCATCATTGGAATTATTATCAATAATATATATTATGTCTGGTAGTAGGCTTTGCGAATATACAGCTTCTATACATTTTAGAAGAGTATTTTTTCGGTTAAAAGTCACAATAATTGTTGCGATTGTTATCATACTATGTAGAATTTATTAAACAATTTGCTTGTTATATATATCCAAAAGGTATTAGCAAATCTGTATCGAATTTTGTCTTTAAAATGAATGCGTGTAAATGAGTTATATGTAAAATGTATATCTTTTATTTTAGTTGCACATTTTTTTGCTAATCTTATAGCACTTTTATTGTCTTTTCTTCTAATTGCAGCAGTAATCCCTTTACTTAGATTATAAATGTATTCTTGTTTTTGAAAATCTTGAATACGAGGGTCGTCAAGGTTGATATTTGTTTCCCTTAGTTTATCTGCCATGTATTCATATTCGTTTGGTAATCGCTTTGTGAAAGAAATACTATTCCCAAATGACATTCGATAATTATATAAGGCATATGGAATAATCATGACTTCTTCTATTGAAGTACAAAATTGATTTGTAAAAACTTCATCTTCTTTGATGCGTAATTTTAAGTCAAAACGAATATTTGTCTTATCAATAATATCTTTTCGAAAAATTTTATTGCATGTGAATCCATAAATGAAGTTATGCATATTATTTTCCATTGTGTGGTAAATGATATCATAATATTCATTTTTATTTTGGCTGTGACGAAATCCATGAATATATGCAATTTGATCATTATTGCTAAATTGTGTTCTAAATCCAAAATATATTAAAGGGCAATTATTGGAACTGAATTCATATAATGTCTGCAATGTGTTTGGTTCAATCCAATCATCACTATCGATGAACATTACGTATTTTCCTTTTGCCGAATTTAGTCCTTTATTGCGCGCACTACTTGGACCCTGATTTTCTTGATTAATTAATATTATTCTATTATCTCTTTTACTGTAATTTTGGCAAATGTTTAAAGAATTATCTTTTGAGCCATCATTTATTAAGATTAATTCATAATCTCCAAAACTTTGTTCTAAGATACTGTCTAAACATTGTGAGAGATACTTTTCAACATTGTAAACGGGGATAATTATGCTAAAATATGGTGTATTCATATAAGATGTTTATAAATCATAAGTGAAAAAGTACTATTTGCGAATCTTGATAAAATAGCTGCAATGTAGCGAATACGCCCAATTTTTGTGCGTAGAATATATATAAATGGTAGACTTTTGAGATGTTTATGAATACTATTTACTATTTGTTTATCTGCTTTGTCCGATTTTATAATTTCATTTAGTAAAATAATGGAAAGAAATAGTATTAACTCATTTATCATGTTTGCTGCATTTTTACATCTTGGATAAACTTGTTCTTTATATAATGCATACTTATCCAGAAATTTAATCATATTGATATGGCGCATGGGAGAATTTGTGAGTCCTTCTCCTGTGTAACGATAATTATATATAATATTTGAGATGAAACAAATATTTTGAGCTTTAATTGTTGCTTCCAATAAAAATATAGTATCTTCCCCCCATGATAAATTTTCACAAAATTTGAGTTGATTCCTTTTTATAAAGTTATTTTCGAAAACAACCCCCCATGGTGTACGAAAATATGAATTACGTACAGTATATGTATCTAAAGGTGAATTACTATATCTAGAATTCGGACTACATTCTGTTTTGATTTTGCCATCTGGATAAATTTCTCTATATCCACAAATATTAATGTTAGCAAGATTTGTTTTACTGAATTCCTCTATAAAGTTTGCTTCTATCCAGTCATCTGCATCGATACAAGTTATGTATTTTCCTTTTGCTTCTTGTAATCCATGGTTACGTGCATTACTAACTCCTCCATTTTCTTGGTAGATATAATGAATTCGTGTATCATTAAGAAATTTGTTTATGATTTCATGTGTATTGTCTGTACTACCATCGTCTATTAATAGCAATTCCCAATCATTGATAGTTTGCTTTTTAATAGAAGTTATTAAATCTGTTAGATATTTTGCTGCATTATAGCATGGAACTATGAAAGAAATATATGTACTCATTTTTTTTGGTATTCAGGGAGTGACGTGTATGGGAATATACGATAATTTGAATATTGAGGTGTAGGTTCTGTGATTTTAGCTTTTATACATAAATCCTTTATAAAAGCAAGTATTCTGTCTATTCTGCCTGTATTTTTTTTCTTTATTAATGGTGTATTACACCAAGGAGAAAGTCTTTTGTATTTTAAATATTCAGAAGTAAATGGGTGTTTACAACCGTACATCCATGGTTTACGAGCTTCAGTATAATGAATTATTAAAGGGTTTTCGCTAGCTTTGATCATCTGTCTGACATATTCTATGCGAGCAAGAATTTCAGAGGGCTGATAAAACATAAATGCTTGTGTATTGTATTGGAAAGGTAATTTAATCCATTTGTGTTGGGTTATAATATTAAGTGCATCTTGATCAGGATATAATACATTCTCTGCATTTTCTTTTACATAACGGATACATTGTTCACCTATATGTTGCTTTCTCCAAAAATCAAGATTAATTAGTAATACGCCAGAATTATAATAATCTGAAAGTGGAGGTAATCCAATTCTATTAGAATTGCGAATATCATCGCAACTTTGATCAAGTACAGCTCCTAATGCATAATTGGAAATATCATATTCCCATAGTTCTTCAATATCACCTCGAACAATAATGTCACTATCTAGATATAGTATTTTATTGATATTGGAAGGTAATATGTTGGCCATTAATAGACGGTAATATATTGAAGTTCTAAAACGGTTATTAACAGGTACATTTTTGAGAAGGGTTTCTTTTATTTTGTAGAAACAAATATTCTGTCCTGAATTTTTTATCATTGTTTCTAATTCTGCTTTTCTTCTATCACTCACTTCCTCTGCAAGAATATGAAAATGCAAATTGTGTTGCTTGTTATGATAGCAAATAGAAAATATAGTGATGCCACATGGTATTATATAATGTTCATCTGTGCATAAAATAATGTGTATTTGCATATTTCACTGAATTTTAAGTATAATGACGATTTGTGCATTTTTAAGCTTTATGTATTTCTTAATTTCTTGTTTTAGGAATTGCAAATGAAGTATATTATTCCTTTAAAGCATTCCTTAAATATATTTGAGACTGTAATCTAATATGTGATAGGGTATTGTTTACTGCTTTATAATTTAATTCAGTAAATTGAGGCGTGGATGAGTGATCAATCATTCTTTCTTTAAGACCTATAAGTTTAAGTAGATGCTCAGTTCTTCCATCTGCACCATCATTTAATTTTAAACAATAAAATGGGGTATTACATATTATAGAGAGTGCAGTACCATGAAACGATGTGGTGATAACACATGTTGCGTATTTTATTAAAGAAATAAATTCGTCAGGTGAAGCTGCTATATTTTTAATGCCATTTTGGAAACTATTATCCCATAAATCTACTGATATTATTTTGGCATCTAAAAATTTAGATAGGTTTCGGGCTATTCTAAACACATCATCAGATTTTCTAGCTTGGTAGCATAATATATATTTACCTTTTTCGATTTGCTTTTTAAATTGGTCCCATATTTGAGGATTTGCCATTAATGTTGGATCTAGAACTGTTTCGATATTAATATTTTGATGAGTTAGGGCTTTTAATGTTGGTATAAGTGATGATTCCCGTACAGAAATAGATTTATATAGCGGGAGCATTTCTTTTAATTTCTTATTAAAGGGATAAGAAAATTCATGATTGCCGTTACTCGCTGCATAAGTGATTATTTTGCCATTAAATGTATTAAAATCTCCTAACCAAAGAGTTTCACTACCATTAAATTTTTCATTCCAGATTTGGTCACTACCTAAAATTAGATAGTCAAATGTATTGACTATTTCTGATAATTTATTTGATGTATTGCATTTGTTCGTTAATGAAATATACTTCTTCTCAAAAGAAGCATATTTCTTGTAACTTTTTTGTTCCTTTCTTGTCTTTTTAAAATATCTTTTAATGGTATTCCAAGCTCGTCCGTGTGTAAACATCCAATATCGCAATTGTGGATATCCTTGATTGAGATATTTAGGACGATAATCGATTATTTTTGTGTCGTATCCCATTAATTGAAGCTGGGATTGTAGGGCGAATGCTTGAAGGACGGCACCGAAATTATGGGCACAATGAAATGTAAGTATTCCTATCTTCATCATTGTTTTTTATTTAAGGAGAGATTGTAGTTCGTATTTTGTTTTCTGCCAAAAAACTTTACATCGTCTTTTTATACCTATATTGGTATATCTTTTTATGATATATTCAAAACCATATTTTTGATATTGATTCTCAAAGATCTCACTTTGGTTATTCAATATAGTAGGGGACTTTAAATTAGGCTGAAGACAATCTTCAAGTTTTGAGTTGATGGTAATGAGATTATTTCTAACATTGTTGAATAAATCTTCACCCTTTACTGTATTGATTAGTAATAAAGAAATTCCTTTATTGTCTAAATTGATTTTGGGATTTGTTTTTTCCCATCCCCAAAAATCTGCAATTGTTATATCGCTTGGTCGTGTAGTGTTACAAAAATGACAATTCCCGCAAGATTTTCTATACATAATCCTATTACAGAAAAGAGTACTCCAAGGATGATATTTAGGAGATATTTTTACTCCATCATCAAGTATAAAGGTTTCTTTATGACTGTCCCATCCATATTTTTTGTCTCTAAAATTGACAGAAATAATTTTTTTCTTGTATTTCCTTTCATAGTATGAAATATAATCTTTCCATATATAGGGTGAGGGAACACCATGACAAACAATGTCTATCAGATATAGATTGTTTTTATATTTTTTCCCAATATAGCTATTTAACCCTGATGTTTGACACGGTGTTCCAGAAAATAATACAATTTTTCCATTTTTAAGGTCTCTTTTTATTTGTAGGAAAGTGTTACTTAAGTCGCTTTGTACGTACTTACTTCCTTTAAATTCATTCCTTTCTTCTTTTGTTTTAGCTTTCTTATGTGCCACATGAAAATGACCGTTGTATCCAACTCCATAAATAATACCATCGTGTTCTAATATCCAATCTGAAAGTGCTATAAATGCGGCTCCACTTCTACTAGTTTCTATTTCACTTAAATTTTTGTGCCTCACGCCGTAGGTTTTGGGCTTATCAAAATTGAAACTTTTATCGTAATTTTCATTGAATGCGCATACATTTTCACATAATCCACAATTAGTGCATTTTTGTATATTAACTTTTGGATAAAGAAATCCTAATGCATCAGGTTCCATAGTAATTGCTTTATGTGGACAAATTGATGCACAGGCTGTACAGCCACAGCAATCTTCTTTATTGGTTATATTTATCATATAATTAAATTATATTTTTGATAATTTGTTTTTTATATTGGATATATAAGAGTATATAAAATTGCGCTCTTGTTTGTTGCATCCTATAAATAAGATGCTTATGCTTGATGTAATTAGCGTCAATAATATATTGAGGATAAAATTCAATAATGTATAGTTGTTAAAAGAAAGTTTTATGACAATCGGAATTATAGAAGCTATAATTAGGGTTAATAGAATATTGATATAAACGTGTTTTAAATAGTCTTTTGTTTTTACTATGGATTTTAGCATATAGATTCTTGCAATAAAGCAAATTTGACTTAGAATTATGGCAACTATTATTACAGTTTCTGGTATAAATCCATTTCTTAAACAAATATATGATATAGGTAGATTCAGCATTTGTAGTCCACCAACAACTATTTGGTAATTTCGGATTTTTCCTGTAGCTAGCATAAGTGTAACTAGTGGATTAGATATAGACTCACTCATTGCATAAAAAATTATTAACTGGACAAATAATGTTGTGTGTTTAGGTACTTGTCCTAACCATAAATGAATAATGTTATCTGATTCAATAATGACAGGCAAGCCTAAAAGAAGTAAAAGGTAAAACGAGAATCTTGCACCCTTGTATATAATATGCATTGTTTTAGTATAGTCCCCACTTGCATATGATTTTGTTATTTGTGGATTAATAGCAGTCATAAAACTATTTGTAAATCCTAATACAGCATTATTCACTTGATTGGCAATTCCTCTTGCTGCATTGACTGCCGGTCCGCAGAATAAATTTATGACAATATTTCCGCCTGTGTCTCTTAAAATAGCTGATGAGGCTCCAATAAAGTTCCATCCAGCAAATCCGAACATTTCTTTGAATAAATTTTTATCAATAAAAAAATGATATCGACATTCCTCAAATTTCTTGACGCAATATGATGTATATATCATACGTTGTGTAAAAGCTACAAATACAATAAATCCTGAGAAGAAAATTAGTTTATCCATTGGAGAGATAAAGGTAAGCCAAGCTATAAGTAATTTTGCTATGGCATCATAGATGGTTATCCAAGCAAAAGCTGACATTTTTTCATGGGCTACTATGCACGCATTGTAAGGAGTACTAATTAGATTGAGAACGAATGTAAGGATAGAAAATTGGTAAACCCAGTTTGCTGCATATATTCTAGATTCTGGTATGACCATTTTATAATTAAGAAACCACAGCCCTATAGTTTCTGCCAATAGTATAATCGCTAATGAAAGACCAATTTGGATAGTAACTGAAGTAGAAAATATTTTTTTTAATTTTTCTATGTTGTTTTTTCCTAATTCAAATGTAAGGAAACGGCTAATAGATGCTGAAATTGATCCGTTTATGATTGAGAACATGACAACTACACCCCCTACGACATTGTATATTCCATAGTCTTCCACTCCTAATGATTGTAAATTAATTCGTGATGTATAGAGTCCTATAAGCATCATGAATAACATGCGAAAATATAGGACCAATGTGTTCTTTGCAACTCGCTTGTTGTCTGATTCCATAATTTAAATCCATTAATAATTTGTTTTTATTTCCCTTCTAATTTTGAAGTTGTTTCCGTTGTCTAACAAACACTGGAACCTTGGCAGGTTGTAGAGAGTAGAGTTCATCAGAATTTTCTGTATACCCACTAAAATCAACACAGAGATGGGATGCCCTATGTTTGTCAAACACCGGGAGCATCTGCTCACTCGTGGTAATTGGGTAGATACGTGTTCTGCTACTACCGGTTAAAACGATACCTTTTATCATTCTATTTTATTGTCATTTTTCTTTCCCGTAACCATATCCATAGCCGTATTTTTTTCCGTAACCATATTTCCCATATCTTGCATATTTCCCATATCCATAATAGTAACCATTTTGGCGTCTATTCATATTAATGCCATTGAGCAGAGTACATAAATTAGGAAGTTTATGTTCTCTTTTTAATTCGTTGATTAAGGTATAATGGCTTTTGTGGGTATAGTCTGCTCGGCATACATACACGCTTAAATCAGCTACACGAGCTATAAGCTGGGTGTCGGTTACCATACCGATAGGAGCAGTATCCAGTATCACGTAATCAAAATGTTGTTTCAGTATTTCGATAGCTTGATCAAGTGCCTGTCGGGCTACTAATTCCGTGGGGTTGGGAGGAACACTGCCTCCAGGGAGGATGTAAAGATTCTCTGATACAGTGGAAGGCTGACAGAGAGTGAGCAAGTCTGTGTGTTTTGGGTTGGCCAGATATTGAGTGATTCCTTTTTCACGGGTTGAAAGTTGGAATACTTTGTTCAATCCGGGTTTACGAATGTCAAGTCCCACAATCACTACTTTCTTTCCCATAAAAGCGAAGCTGCAGGCCAAGTTTCCGGCTGTAAAGCTCTTGCCTTCACCGGAATTGGTCGAGGTAAAGAGGATGACTTTACGACCCTCTGAAAGCATGTATTGAATATTAGTGCGTACAGAACGAAATACCTCTTCCATCAGTTCATTCTTATTTTCACGAACTACAATAGGAGTACCTTGTGTATCGGTCATCGGAATATCACCTACAATGGGGACATCCGTAATCTTTTCTATGTCAGCACGGTTTTCTATCTTAAAACGAAGTAAATTGCGTAAATAAATTATGGCTATAGGGATTCCTAATCCTAATACTATGGCGATTAGGAAGTACATTTTTTTATTAGGAGATACTGGAATTCCTCCAGAAATTGGTTCTTCTATCATGCGTCCGTTGTTAGCTGTTGCTGCTAACGTAATGGCATTTTCTTCCCGTTTTTGAAGGAGCATCAAATAAAGACTAGCTTTAATTTCCTGTTGGCGTGTGATGCTTAACAGTTCTTTTTCCTGAGTAGGAGCATTGCTGATTTTTCCTTCAAATTTACGGGCTTGGTGTTCTAAGTCGTTTCGAGTGATTTCAAGTCCTTTCAATACGCTGTTGACATATGCCTGTACGTTCTTGCGGGTTGCTTCAATAGAGGTGTCTAGATTGATGACCGCTGGGTTGTTTTCGCTAGAAGTACGGAGCAGGCGCTTACGTTCTGTCAACATCTCATTGTATTGACCAATTACAGTAGTCAGGGCATTATCTGTCAGTCCAATGTTAGCCGGAATTACTTCCATCTGATTGGCAGGGTTGTCGATGTATTCTTTCAGGAATTGTACCAAGCGAAGCTGAGTAGCATTTTCTGCCTGTTTCTGTGCATATTCGGCATTGCCTTGGAGTGCCAATTGGGCATCGGAACTTAAATCGGTTAGACCGGCTTTTTGCTTGTAGGTAGCCAATTGGCTTTCGGTGGTGCCTAGTTCTTGGTTGATAATCTGGATACGTCCATCAATAAATTCTGCTGTGCGACTGGCCACTTCGTTCTTGTCGTCATTGGCATCGCTATTGTAAAGAGCTACTAAAGTATTTAAGAAATCCATTCCACGACCTATATGGGTGTCATTGTAATTTAATTGGACAATGGTCGTGACTTTACTAGTAGGTTTTGCCGTCAATCGTGCCTTGCAACTGCCGGCTGCTGCTGTAGGAGTGACGATGGTGGCATAAATGGTATGTGTATTCTGGAGTCCTACACTATCCTTGGGGCTGAGAGTGATTGTTCCTACAGGAGTAACTAACACGCCTGGCAATTTATCGAAATGTTTGGAAATCGTTTGCCTTTCTCTATTGCAAATAAAGTAGGCTTCAGCCTGTACTTTTCCGTCAGGGGTGTAATCTAGCTGAATTTGTAATGGGGAAGGAAGTTTGTCTGCTTCCTCTGGGCTCATCCATACCTGTACGGGAGTGCTTTTATATAACTGTTTGGGGTAACCGAAAGTGCGTTTCTCTGCATAAGTGATGTTCAGGTTAAGGGCATTTACCACTTTTTTGAGTAAAGTTCTTGACTGGATGATTTCTACTTCGTTGTCAAAATTATTTGCCATGGTGAGCATGCCTAAATCCTGCATGGCTGCCAAAGAGACATTTTGCCCATTCGGCTTGTTTTTGTCTCCCTGTTTGATAAGTACTGTAGCATTTATATTATATACAGGAGCTTGGTAGCGGAGATAGCACCAGGCTCCGACTATGCACACTAACAGGCATGCCACGAACCAAGGCCAGTACATCAGGTATTCAAATAGGAGAGCTTTATAATCAACAGGGTTCTCGTTCTCGGTTTGGAGCAGTTCATCGTATCTTTCGTCGCTCATAATTTGTAGGAGGTTTTAGGTAGGATCGTTTAATTATTTAGTTATTTGAGGATAGTCGCTAATAGGCTAGCAATGGATACTAAGATGGATGTAGCACTAATCCAAAGTGTAGTGCTATTACCTATATCAGAGTTGCGAGCCACAGTCTTATTGGGGCTTACATAGAGAATGTCGTTCTGCTGTAAATAGAAATAGGGAGAACGTATTAGGTTGGCATCGTTGAGATTGAGTGTCTGAATAATGCGTTCACCGTTTGCATTTTCACGCACCAACTTGACATTGTCGCGCACACCATATACCGTCATGTCGCCTGCCATGGCCAAGGCTTCGAGTACATTGACCTTTTCGTTGCTGACGGTGAAGGTGCCGGGGCTTTTTACTTCGCCTAATACGGAAATTTTATAATTCACCATACGCACATTGACAATCGGGGTCTCCTTGAGGTAGGGGATTAACTTCTCACGGATAAGGGCTTCACATTCGTTCTTGGTAAGTCCGCTGATTTTGAGACGGCCTAAAACGGGAAAGTCAATTTCTCCCTGATTGTCTACTAAGTATTGTTGTAATGTGGGCTGGGTAGTAAGGCTTGTGGTAGCTTGTGAGGCTGCAGACTGTACCGTCAGGTTGAACGGTATGCTGGCCTGTGGGTCAGTAGTGCTGACAGTAATGGTCAGCAAATCTTTAGGCATGATTTTAGCATCATACAAGGGGATTTCTCCTGCAGCCACTTCGATGGCTTGGGCATTTTGCAGGTACGGCACTTTTTTGTAAGACGTACACCCGCTCACCAGCAGGGTGGACAACGTCAGCATACAGACTACTTTGCGTATCTTCATCTTTTCTTATGGTTTTGTTATGATCATTCTAAAGGAATTTCCCTGCGCATAGGGCGTGCTTCGCCGTTACCACTCCCAGCTATGGATTGGGGGCGGTAAAAATTACGGCCGATAATCAGCTGCAAAATTAAGCCTTATTTTTGGTTTATTCAACTTATAGAGGGATTTTTGTCGGTGAAAAGGGTGAAAATCAATGAAAAAGTGGGCGTATCGGCGGATTTTGTAACAATTCTGGAACAATGTGTGGGGTATAGGTGCGGGGTGTGAGAAAAACGCAAGGGCGTTTTACCTGAAACGCAAGTGCATTTGTGATAAAACGCAAGTACGTTTTACTTCAAACGCAAGGGCGTTTGATTCGAAACGCAAAGGCGTTTTCGGGGAGTTCCGGAAAGGGAAATATGACGGGTTGTCGGGGTTGGCAGGCATTTTTATAAAATGTATATACGCGGGGTGTGGAAAAATACAACGCTTATATTTTTCCACACCTGTATATAGAGAGTTTGCAAAACCGGTGCCAACCCCGACAACCCGTCAAGCGGTGGTCCGGGGAAGGCCGGTTCTTCACTACTGTTCTGTATCTTTTGTGCGAGGGGGTTGGATGCCTTGGGCTGATTTAATTCGCTCTAAATCAGTGGCGAGTGAACGGAAAAAGTCGCGGAGCAGCTCGTCCTGCTTCTGCGGGTCGGCGGCAAGCAGTCGGTGGTACACGGCAAGGATGCGGCCGAGGAATGTCAGATCCGTCAGGAGCCCTTTTTAACTTTTTGAAACGTGTGTGCGCTCATCGGCGCCAGTCGGCACAACTCTTGTACGGTGAGGGTACGGCCGTGCGACAATACCTGGTGGCGCCACGCTTCCAGCATCTGTCCTAGTTCAATCAATTTCGCTTGTTTCATACGCATTTGTTTAAAAAATAAAATTATAGTAAATTATTTGTTAAAATATTGCACGCATGCGTGCAATGTGGGTTTGTACTTTCTGTAAACTTGTGTTACATTCGTTTCGCTGTTTTGAAAAGAAAACACAAAAATTAAAACTAAAAGGATTGCAAATTTAATAAATCATTAAATAAGGCACGAGAAAATGAACAAAATGATGCTAAGTATTTTTAAGGGTTATGCCGATACGATGCCCGTGGCGGTGAGTCTTGATGAAGTGGTCCGTCTGATTCGGGAGGACAAGGTGTTGGCCGACCACACCGAAAAATACCGTTACTACCGCTCGCAGGGGCAGAAGACGGCTGCCGGCCGGGAAAAGGCGGCCTGTCCCTGCTTTGCCGTGGCGGTGCGTTTTGAGAACGGGAAACGGAAGGCCGACATCAGTGGCTGGACGGGTCTCTCGATGGTGGACTTTGACCATCTGCCTGAAGGACGGGCGGAGGAAGTGTTCGAAAAGGTGTGTGCCGACCCGCACACTGTGCTGGCTTATACCACCATCAGCGGGCAAGGAGTGAGGGTGGTGTGCCGCTATTGTCTGGATGGAGAGACGCCCGATACCGACCGGGTGGCATGTTACAGCCGGGTATTCCGCAGGGTGAACGAGTATTATGGGCAACTGACGGGGTGCAGTTTCGACCCTGCCTGCAAGAATGCCACGCGACTGAGCGGACTGGCGCATGACGCGCAGGTGCATTACCACGACGGGGCAGAGCCTTTCCGCTTCGACCTTTCGCGCATGAAGAAGGCGGATGAGCCGCGCAGGGGACGGGTGGAGCGTGTGGTGGCCCGTATCCGCAGGGAGCTGGACGAGCAGGGCGTGGTGTATGCCCCGCATCATCACAACGAGTACATCATGCGCATGGGGTATCTGATGAATGAGTTCGGGCTGCCGCTGGAGCAGGCCATCGGCTGGGCGGACGGACGTTTCCCGGAATACGACGGCGACGTGGCGGCTATTTTCCGCTCGTGCTATGCCGATACGGAGGCGCACGGACGGCGGGAGGCGGAACTGTTTCGTGCGAAGAGGGAGAAGAAGGGGGAAGGACGTTCCCAACTGGCCACGCCCCAGGAGATTGAGCAGTTTCTCGCCACGCAGGCGGAGTTCCGGAAGAACGTGATTACCGGGAAGGAGGAGATGCGGCATCCCGAGGCCGAGGAGTTTGTGGAACTGACCGACCGTCTGGTGAATTCGCTGTGGAGCCGCATGACCAAGGAGGGGCACACGGTACGCCTGTGCGACGTGCGCTCGGTGCTGGAGTCGGAATTTGTGCCGGAGTTCAACCCTTTTACGGAGTATTTCCGCTCGCTGCCTCCGTGGGACGGGGTGACCGACCACATCGGACGGCTGGCGGCCACGGTACACGTGGAGGGTGACGCGAAACTGTTTGATGATTGTTTCCGCAAGTGGCTGGTGGCTGTGGTGGTGTCGCTGATGGTGAAGGAGGTGACGAATCACCAGATTCTGGTGCTGGTGGGGCGGCAGGGTTGCTACAAGACGACCTGGCTGGCGCGTCTGCTGCCGCCTGAACTGCAGCGGTATTTCTGCGTGCGCTCCAACAGCGGACGGCTGACGAAGGACGATAACCTGGCGCTGTCGGAATTTGCGCTGATTTGCCTGGAGGAGATTGACGAGCTGCGCCTGGGCGACATCAACCAGCTCAAGGCGATGGTGACTATGCCGGCGGTGAACGAGCGGAGGGCGTACGGGCACTACAAGGAGAACCGTCCGCACATCGCGAGTTTCTGTGGCACGACCAACCAGCCGGAGTTTCTGAACGACCCCACGGGAAGCCGGCGCTGGCTGCCCTTCACGGTGGTGCACATAGACGACCCTTACACGCATCCCGTGGACTATGCGGGGGTGTACGGGCAGGCCCTGATGCTGTGGAAGAAGGGATTCCGCTACTGGTTCGACGAGGAGGAAATCGCGCAGGTGAACGCACGCAACGAGCGGTTTGAGACGGCCAGCCTGGAAACGGACTTGTTGCTGGCTTTTTTCCGCGTGCCGATGCCCGGCGAGGAATGTATGTTCCTGACGGTGGGCGAGATTCTGCAGCACATCAACGGGGGTATGAAGAATCCCCTCAGTGCCGTCAAGGTGGGGCTTGCCTTGCGGAAGGCGGGATTCGAACAGGTTCGCGTGGCGGGAAAGAGGGGGTATCGGGTGGTGATGTACACCATCGAAGAGGTGAACCGCAACCGTCGTGCCATGGGACGATTCACCGAGGCGCCGGCTGAAGAGTAGTCTTCATCGCCCGGTCGCCGGATGGTGATAACGCTTTGATTTTCATGTGGCTTTTTATGTTCCGAAGAAGGAAATATACCGGAAAAAACGGGTGGAAAAACTTGTGTATCCGGCCGGAATTGTGTAAATTTATAGGTAACTAAAATAAAACGGAACAATGAACTACATGCAATTGAAAACGGGACCGGGAGCTGTTTCCGGGGAGGAACGGGAGGGTTTCTGCCTGAAGGCTTACCGGAAAAGTGAGTTGGCGGGCTTGTATTTTCCGCAGGCAGGTAAAAAAGGTGCCCTGCAGGGGCTGGGGCGATGGATCAAGCAGTGTGCGGAACTGGAAAGGGAGCTCGAGCGGTCGGGCTACCAGAAAAACCGCAAGTTTTTCCTGAAATCGGAGGTGGAACTGATTGTGAGGTTCCTTGGAGAGCCGTGAGCGGCGGCGTTTCCTTTTTCTAATGTCTTCAAAAGTCTTCAAATGTCTTCAAATTTCCTCGAATGTCTTCGTAAGTCTTCGTATGTCCTCAAATGTCTACATGGGCGGAAACGGGGAGTGTAACTTTGCCTATGTAAGAAACAATGAAGAATGAATAATTAATAATGAATAATTAATAATGAATAACGGACAATGAATAATGAAGAACAATGGATAATGAAGAATGAAGAGTGAATAATGAAGAATGTGCGCGCGTTTCCTGGATTCATCATTCATCATTCTTAATTCTTCATTCAAGATTCATGATTCAAGATTCATCATTCATCATTCTTAATTCTTCATTTAATTGGTTTTTAACTTTTAACTTTTAATTTTTAACTAACAAGTGGATTTATGAAGAAAACAGTGACTTATTCGGTTGTAGGGCGTGTGAACCCGGCCGATCGTGAAAGCGGTGAAGTGAAGTATTATGCACAGTCGCAGGCTCGCGGCGAGATGGGTATCCGTGAAATAGCGGAACGTATTCACCAGATGTGTACCGTGACCCGTGCCGACGTGATGGCGGTGTTGACGGGACTGGAAGACATCGTGTCGGAAGGCTTGCAGGGCGGCGAAATCGTACGCCTGGGTGAACTGGGTTCGCTGCAGCTGAGCCTGAGCGGGGAAGGAGCCGCTACGGAAGATACGTATACCGACAGCATGATTGAAAAGGTGCGCGTGCTGTTCCGCCCGGGTACGGTGATGCAGGAGGCTATCAACAACCTGGCTTTCGAACGGGTGCCGGTGAAGTATAAGAAAGAAGAAGAGGACGACGGTGCTGGGGTGTAATCGGAACTAAGGCGTGAGAAGATGACGAAAGTAAAATGGATTGTGGTCAGGGTGCTGAAGTGTATTCTCTGTCTCCTGACCGGAAGAAAACCGGATTGTGATGAGAAAAATTGACATGATTGTGATTCACTGTACGGCAACGAGAGCGGACCGCCCGCTCTCGCCTGCCGAACTGACGAAGATGCACCGGAAACGGGGGTTCAAGTGTTGCGGATATCACTATTTTGTCCGCACGGATGGTGAAATTTGTACAATGCGACCGGTGGAACGGGCCGGAGCGCATGCCAAGGGGTATAACGAGCACAGTATCGGCATCGCCTACGAAGGGGGACTGGATGCGCAGGGACAGCCGGCGGATACGCGTACGGAACTGCAGAAACGTTCGCTCCGGATTCTGGTGAGGGTGCTGAAATCGGATTTCCCGGCCATCACGCAGGTGGTGGGGCATCGCGACCTGAGCCCGGATCTGGACGGCGACGGAACGGTGGAGCCGGAGGAATGGACCAAGGCCTGCCCCTGTTTTGACGTAAAAAAGGAGCTGTAGCGGAACAAAAGTTTTCTAAATCGTAAAAAGAAGGTGTCCGGCGCCTGAAAAGTTTTCAGGATTCGAAATAAAATCCTACCTTTGCACTACTCAAAATCCAAACGGACATGGCGAATCTGTATATTATCATTTCTGCATTTGTATCGGCAGTGATACTGGGGAGAATCATTATCCCGAATATTCTGATTATTTCATTGCGCAAACGCTTGTTTGACGTGCCTGATGAACGGAAAGTACACAAACGTCCGATACCTCGCCTCGGGGGAGTGACCTTTTTCCCGGTAATTCTTTTTTCCTTGTGTGTGTTTACGGCCGTGCGGCTGATGACGGGCCACGGACCTGCGGATACTTCGACAACGGACCTGGTGTGCGAGTTTCTTTTCCTGACGGGAGGGCTGACCCTGCTGTATATCGTGGGCATTGCCGACGACTTGATTGGGGTGCGCTACCGGAAGAAGTTCCTGGTGCAGATTATCTCGGCGGCGATGTTTCCGCTGTCGGGCTTGTATATCAACAATTTCTATGGTCTCTTTGGCATTTACCTGATTCCTGCAGAGGTAGGTATTCCGCTGACCATGCTGCTGGTGGTGTTCATCACCAATGCCATCAACCTGATTGACGGTATCGACGGACTGGCGTCGGGGCTGAGTATGGTGGCGCTGCTGGTGTTCGGGGTGCTGTTCGTGCATTTCCGCATGTGGAGCTATGCCATGCTGGCTTTCGTGACGGTGGGGGTGATTATCCCGTTCTTTTCGTACAACGTGTTCGGCAGTGCGGATTTGGGAAGGAAGATTTTCATGGGGGATACCGGCAGCTTGACGCTGGGGTATATTCTGAGCTTCTTTGTCATCAAGTACTGTATGTATGAGCCGGATATGCTGCTCACGATGAAGACGAGTCCGGTGCTGGTGTCGTTCAGTGTGCTGATGGTGCCGTGTCTGGATGTGATTCGCGTGGTGCTGCGGCGTGCGCGTAACAAGCGGGCGCTGTTCATGCCCGACAAGACGCACATCCATCACAAGTTCCTGGCCATGGGTTTCTCACCGCGGAGGGCGCTGGTAACGATTCAGCTGATGTCGGCCTGCTTCTGTGCGTTTACCATCGTGGCGATTCTTTATATGAACAACACGCTGGTGTTTGTGATTGACGTGGTGGTATGGACGCTGCTGAACCTCTGGTTTGACCATGTGATTAACCGGAAGGCGAAGAATGGAGAATAATGAAGAATGAATAATGAATAATGAAGAACGGGAGGGGTGACTCTTCCGTTTTTTTTATTATGACATAAGAACAAAAAGACATAATTTTAATAATGATGAAGAATGAAAAGTGAAAACGTGATACGCTCACCGCTTTTACTTTTTAACTTTTACCTTTTAACTATATACCTTATACCTTTTTCTGTCTAAAGAAGCTCGATATCTGTATAACTCGTTTGAGAAAATGTGCTGTAATGAATGTTATTCGTTTGAAAAAATGTGTCGAATGTTGGTTTATTCGCTGGAAAAAGTGTAATTTCGTCGTTGGGAAATAAGATTACACCATGCTTAAAAGGAAGATAGAAACATATTTAGCCGACTGGAAACGGTCTGAGGACAGAAAGCCTCTTGTAATAAAAGGTATCCGCCAGTGTGGAAAGACATACATTGTTCAGAAATTCGCAAGGGAGAATTATGAAAGTGTGGTCTATATGAATTTCATTCTTGAGCCTGACAACAAGTCTGCCTTTACCGGCAATATAGATGTGGATACCATCATTCTCAACCTCTCTGCTTTGATTCAGGGCAGTCGTTTCATTGAAGGTAAGACTTGTATTATTCTTGACGAGATTCAAGAGTGTAGGGAAGCAAGGACTGCCTTGAAGTCATTTCATATAGACGGGCGTTTCGATGTCATTGCCACAGGTTCGCTTTTGGGGGTAAAAGGTTATGGTCAAAGTAAGAAAAAGAAGGAGGATGTAGGGCAAGATTCTGTTCCGGTCGGATACGAAACCGTGATTGACATGTATCCATTGGATTTTGAAGAGTTTCTATGGGCAAACGGAATCGGTCAGACAGTTATTGATTCTGTAAAATCATGCTTTGAGAACGAAAAGGCTGTTCCTGACGGGATTCATAAGGTCATGATGGAGATGCTGTACAGATATGTGATTGTCGGAGGGCTGCCGGAAGTGGTGAATTGCTTCCTTAAAACCAGGAATATCGAACTTATCTATAAGTTGCAGCGAAATCTTATTGCCGGATACGAAGAAGATATGGTTAAATATGCAGAGGATGCGGATAAACCCAATATTCGGGAATGTTTTGAATCTATTCCGAAGCAACTGGCTAAAGAGAACAAGAAATTCCAGTATTCAGTTGTCAAAAAGGGAGGAAGGTCTGCTCAATACATCGGCAGTATTCAGTGGCTGGAAGATGCAGGGATTATCCGTAGATGCTATAACACACAGACTACGGAATTGCCGTTAGAGGGGAATGCTATTAAAGACTGTTTCAAAGTGTACACAACTGATATAGGTATTCTTGTGGCAATGCTCGACTATGGTACTCAGGCGGATATTTTAAAGGGAAATCTTCTTGGATATAAGGGAGCTATCTTTGAGAACCTCATGGCGGATTTTCTGTGTAAGTCCGGTCAGAAACTGTACTATTTCCATAAGGACAGCGGGCTTGAACTGGACTTCCTGGTAAGGTTCAAAGGCGAATGTGTTCTCCTTGAAATTAAGGCAAAGTCTGGTAAAGCAAAAAGCATGACAACGGTTCTTAAAAATAAGGACGTGTATCATGTTAAGAATGTAATCAAGTTAGGGCAATATAACGTAGGCCGTGATGGAGATATTCTTACTATTCCACTATACATGGGATTTCTTGTAAACGACAAACTTGCAGACGTTATCATTCCTGATGTTGATGTGAGTGCGTTGAATAATGAAGAATGAAAAATAATGAAGAATTAAGAATGAAGAATTAATATAGTGAAGGACGGGAGGGGTGACTCTTCCGTTCTTTTTTTGTTATGACATAAGAACAAAAAGACATAATTTCAATAATGGTGAAGAATGAAAAGTGAAAATGCAATACGCTCGCCGCTTTTACTTTTTAACTTTTCACTTTTAACTCAATACCTTCTTCTGTTCTTTTGTCTAAAGAAACAACATGTTTCTGTGAGGCGTATCGTTTGAAAAACTTATGCGATTAAGTTGGAAAGATGAAAGTTTTTATGTTTCTTTGTGTAAACTTCATCTCTGCAAGCTATGGTTAGTACAACAGACATCATCGACAGACTGAAAATATTCAAAGCACAATCGGCTTCGAAATATAAAATAAAGTTCATGGGGTTGTTTGGCTCCTATGCGCGCCAGCAGCAAGATGAAAAAAGTGATGTGGATGTTTTTATCTGTCTGCAGGAACCGGACTTTTTCGTGATGGAGCAGATTAAAGAAGAACTTGAAGTTTTGCTCCATTCTTCTATTGATTTAGTGAACTTTAGAGAGTCACTTCGTCCAACGTTAAAAAAGAATATCCTTAAAGATGCGATCTATATCTAAAGAAATATTGATTGATTTATTGGAGCTGATTCTGGAAAAAGCTACTCTCGTGATAAACAGAAATCAGTCGATTACGTGTGCACAGGATTTTCTTACATCGCCGGACAGAATGGAAAAATTTGATGCAGCATGTATGCTGATACAGGTAGTAGGTGAAACGGCTAAGAAGATAGATGATCGTACATCGTCTCTGTTGTTTGCGCATTATCCGCAAGTCTATTGGCGAGGCGTATTCGGATGTCGAAATATTATTTCGCATGAATATGGGAATGTAGACCCCATTCAGATATTTGGTATAATCAAAAAGTATCTTCCTGAACTGGTTGTTTGTGTAAAGCAAATTTTGTCAGACGTGGAAGCAGGTAAGCATGACAGCTTATTCTTGTCATAGAATGAAGAGTGAATAATGAAGAATGAATAATGAATAATGAAGAACGGGAGGGGTGACTCTTCCGTTTTTTTTATTATGACATAAGAACAAAAAGACATAATTTTAATAATGATGAAGAATGAAAAGTGAAAACGTGATACGCTCACCGCTTTTACTTTTTAACTTTTCACTTTTAACTCAATATGTTCTTCTGTTCTTTTGTCTAAAAACAAAAAGGAATATTCTCATTCTTCACCCTTTGCTTTTGGTTCTATAAATAAAAGTTATAAATCGGGTTGATTTTATTTGTATTTTCTGTTTTTATAACTTAAAAATGAGTATCTTTGCAAACGAATCATTTAATTGATAAAATATGGGACTTGATCAGGTAATCGGGAAAAATATCAAGGCTTTTCGTGAGCATTTGAACTATACCCAGCAGGAAATCAGTGATTATTTAGGTATCAGTCAGCCGGCATACGTGAAATATGAAAAAGGGGAGACTGTAGTTCCTTTGGAGGCAATGGAGAAACTGGCCACTCTGTATAACGTGGATGAATACGATCTGATGGAGGAAAATGAACAGCTTTTTCAGACATCTGTGGCCTGTGCGTATCGTAAGACGGGAAATATTGGAAATCTTGGTCAGATTTCTCAATTTCAGAAAATAGTCAGAAATTATATTCAGATGTGCAATGAGCTTGAGAAGTAAAGTTGAACTGGAATGTCTTGCAACCAGGTTGCGGGAGGAGATGCACGTGACTACAAAGGACCCTGTGCGCATTCATCAGATATTGAAAGAAAAGCACGTGCTTACGTGGTTTAAGAAGCTGGATGATAATTTTTCGGGCATGGCAATCCGGATAAAGGGAAACGAATCTTCTTCTGACAAGTATTTTATGTTGATAAATACGGCTTTGTCTTATGCCAAGCAGCGTTTTACTGCCTGTCATGAGTTGTATCACTTGTTGTATCAGAAAGATTTTAAGGTGTCGCAGAACAATGCGGGGCTGTTTAATAAAAAAGAGGAGGAAGAGTATAATGCCGATGTGTTTGCAGCCTACCTTCTGCTACCGGAAATGGGGTTGAAGGAACTGGTTCCTGCCGATGAACAGCAGGTTGACAAAATAACCTTGGCTACTCTTCTGAAGGTGGAGCAGAATTTTCTTTGCTCAAGGGCGGCACTTCTTACCCGGCTGAAGGACTTGAAATGGATTACCAAGAAAACGTTTGACCTTTACCAGAAAAATGTGGTTGCTTCGGCAATCGAATACGGCTATAATACGCAGTTGTATTATCCTACTTATCAGACGGAGCTGGTGGGAGATTATAACTTGAAAGCTCGTGAATTATATGATAAGGGGCGTATTTCTCAGGCGAAGTATTACTCGTTGCTGATGGATATGGAAATTAATGTTTCTCAAGAGGTATATGGGGAGGAATAAAGTAATATTGGTGGATGCCGATGTCATCTCTCATTTCATGGCTACCGGTTATATAGACAGGCTGACGGAAATTCTGCAGCCTCATGCCGTGATGATTGTAGAGAATGTGTACAAGGAGGCCAGCTATCATCCTACGGAGCCGGACAGGAAACGGAAGGTGGACAAGTGGATGGAGCACTGCAAGGTATGCAAGATTGCTTTCCCTTATGCCAATGAAAATATCCGGCGAGAGTTTTTCCGGCTTAAAAAAGAGAATCCGATGCTGGGGGACGGAGAACGGGCTTGTATGTCGATGGCGCGTTTTGGACAGGAGGTTATCGCAAGTAGTAACTTTCGGGATGTGGCTCCTTATTGTGATGAGAATGGCATTGAATATATTGGAACGCTGGATGTGCTGACTATTGCAATGAATAAGGGGATTTTTACAAGTGATGAATGTAATCGGTTCATGGCGGAAGCAAAGGCGAAAAACAAAGCGAAATTTCCAGTTGACGATATTACTGTTTATCAGGCGCCGGAATACATCAGTACGTTTTGATAGTGAATAATGAAGAATGAAGAATTGAGAATGAAGAATGAAAAATAATGAAGAATTAAGAATGAATAATGAAGAACGGGGGGACTCTTCCGTTTTTTTGTGATTACTTGCCGCTTTTACTTTTTAACTTTTCACTTTTAACTCAATATGTTCTTCTGTTCTTTTGTCTAAAAAAAGACATAAAAAATAGACATAAAAAAAGGGAATCTTCCCAGACTCCCAATCTTCATTAACCTTAAATCTAATACCATGAAAAACACGATGCAAAGGTAAGGATTTTATGTTATGAAACATATAATTGGAGCGAAAATCTGCATTGAATTAATTATTTTTATGTTTTAAAGCAGGGACGCGGAATTTTTACACCGGTTTTTTCTGCTTGGAATGGAGATTCCGGGGCTAAGCGCTTGGTGATTCGTTTTCAATAATGTATCTTTGTCCTTAAAACTAAAATGAAAGACAGAATGAGAAGACAGTTTGTAAGATTGGCATTGTGTCTGTTCCTGCTGGGGGGATCCGTCGCGTATGCCCAGAACGGAATGACCGACAACCAGGTGATAGAATATGTGCAACAGGCGCTTCAACAGGGCAAGGACCAGCAAACCATTGCGATGGAGCTGCTGGCCAAGGGGGCCACTCAGGAGCAGTTGCTGCGATTGAAGTCCATGTATTCGGGTTCGACGGGCGCGTCGACATCGGGCAGCGGTTCTCTGACGGGGGAAGACAGCTCGCTGCTGGGCTCTGGTTCACGGGCCCGGAAAACTACTGCGACCGGTACGGAAGAGGATGCTTCGGAATTCCTGGAGACAAGTTCGACAAACGTGGACAAGAGCATGTGGTCGGAAGACATGCAGAAGACCATGAAGAAACGCCGCAACCTGACGACGGTGGTTACCAGCGAGAACGATGTGTTCGGACGGAATATCTTCAACATTGAACAGCTGACTTTCCAGCCTAACCTGAGCATGGCTACGCCGGAAAACTACCGCCTGGGACCGGGTGACGAGGTGATTATCGACGTGTGGGGCGCTAGCCAGAATACCATGCGGCTGGAGATTTCGCCCGACGGCTATGTGAACATCATCAACCTGGGTCCGGTGTACCTGAACAACATGACGATTCAGGATGCACGCCAGCTGCTGAAGCAGGAACTGGGAAAGATTTATGCGGATTCGGGCAATAACATCCAGGTGACATTGGGAAATATCCGTACCATCCAGGTGAACGTGATGGGGGAAGTGATGGCGCCGGGTACGTATTCGCTGTCATCGCTCTCGACGGTATTTCATGCGCTGTACGTGGCAGGCGGTGTGAGCGACATCGGTAGCTTGCGTAACGTGCAGGTGGCCCGCGGCGGCAAGACGTTTGCCCGTCTGGACGTGTATGAGTACATCATGAAGGGGCAGATTCAGGACGACATCCGCCTGCAGGACGGCGACGTGGTGATTGTGCCTACCTACGATGAGCTGGTGAAGATTACGGGTAAGGTGAAGCGTCCGATGTTCTACGAAATGAAGAACGGGGAATCGGCTGCCACTTTGCTGAAGTATGCCGGTGGTTTTGCTTCGGATGCTTACAAGAAGAGTATCAGGGTGTTGCGTAAGGACGGTAAAGAATTTTCCGTGAAAACGGTGAACGATATAGACTATTCTGCGTTTAAATTATTAGACGGTGATGTGATTTCGGTGGATTCGATTCTGAACCGCTTCAACAACCGTCTGGAAGTGAAAGGGGCTGTGTATCACCCGGGAGTATTCGAGTTGAGCGGTTCGCTGAACACGGTACGCCAGCTGGTGGAGAAGGCCGACGGTTTGCTGGGGGATGCCTTTACAGGACGTGCGGTGTTGTATCGCGAACGGGAGAACCTGACGAAGGAGGTGTTGCCGGTTGACATTCAGGGTATTCTGAACGGTACGTCGCCCGACATTGCCTTGCAGAAGAATGACATTTTGTATATCCCGAGCATCCACGACTTGCAGGACATGGGCAAGGTGACCATCAGCGGTGAGGTGAACAAGCCGGGCAGCTATACGTATGCCGACCACATGAGCCTGGAGGACCTGGTGATTACAGCGGGCGGTTTGAAGGAATCGGCTTCGCTGGTGCGTGTGGACGTGTCACGACGCATCCGTGACCCGAGAGGGACGACGGAGCCGGACGTAATCGGACAGAATTTCTCGTTCGGACTGAAGGATGGTTTCGTGGTGGACGGTGAAGCGGGATTTGAACTGCAGCCGTACGACCAGGTGTTTGTGCGCCGCAGCCCGAGCTACAACGAGCAGGTGAACGTGACGGTGGACGGTGAGGTGCTGTTCCGCGGTGACTATACGCTGAACACGAAGAGTGAACGTCTGAGCAGCTTGATTCAGCGTGCCGGCGGGGTGAGCCGCTATGCGTATGTGCGTGGAGCGAAGTTGCGCCGCGTGGCCAACGAGGAGGAGCTGCGCCGCATGGAGGATGTGGTGAAGATGATGCGCCGTGAAATCGGTGATGCCATGGCCAACACGCTGGGACTGAAGGTGGACAGTACGTTTACGGTAGGTATCGACCTGGAAGCGGCACTGGCGAACCCGGGCGGAGACGCTGACCTGGTGTTGCGCGAGGGCGATGTGCTGACCGTGCCGGAATACAACAATACGGTGAAGGTGAACGGAGCGGTGATGATGCCGAACACGGTATCGTATGCGGCAGGCAAGAGCGTGAAGTATTACCTGAGCCAGGCGGGCGGTTACTCTGTCAACGCCAAGAAGAGCCAGAAGTTCATTATTTATATGAACGGACAGGTGGCCGAAGTGAAGGGCAGCGGCAAGAAACAGATTGAGCCGGGCTGCGAAATCGTGGTACCGAACAAGACGAAGAAGTTCAACTTTGCGAACATAGTATCGAATGCGACTTCGTTTGCTTCACTGGCTACGATGCTGGCTTCACTGGCTACGATGATGAAATAACCTTTAAATCTATGAGTATATGAACATGAAAATGAGACTGATTGTCATGAACTTCCTGCAGTTTGCCGTGTGGGGAGCGTATCTTACCTCAATGGGTACGTACCTGGCGGGTGTGGGATTAGGCGGACATATCGGAATTTTTTACGCCATGCAGGGGATTGTGTCCCTGTTCATGCCGGCTGTGTTGGGTATTGTGGCTGACCGCTGGATTCCGGCGCAACGGTTGCTGGGGCTGAGCCATCTGTTGGCGGCCCTGTTTATGGGTGGAGCGGGCTATTATGCCATGACTACGGGACCGCAGGTGGAATTTGCACCGCTGTTCTCGTTCTACTCTGTGAGTGTGGCGTTTTACATGCCTACGCTGGCTTTGTCGAACTCGGTGGCTTATACGGCGCTGGACAAGGCAGGGCTGGATACCATCAAGGCGTTTCCGCCGATACGTACGTTCGGGACCATCGGTTTCATTTGTTCCATGTGGCTGGTAGATTTACTGGGATTCCAGTCGAACTACATGCAGTTCTTTACCTGTGCGGCATGGGGCGTGGTGCTGGCCGTATATGCCCAGACGCTGCCGGAATGTCCGGTGAGCCGCGCACAGGGCGGACAGAAGTCGCTGGTAGAGGCATTGGGACTGAGGGCGTTTCTGCTCTTCAAGAACCGCAAGATGGCGGTGTTCTTCATCTTCTCGATGCTGCTGGGTGTGTCCTTGCAGATTACCAACGGCTTTGCCAATCCGTTTATCACGAGCTTCAGCGCCATTCCGGAATATGCCAATACCTTTGGCGTGCAGCATGCCAACCTGCTGATTTCGCTCTCGCAGATCAGTGAGACGTGCTGTATCCTGCTGATTCCGTTCTTCCTGGGACGCTTCGGCATCAAGAAGGTGATGCTGATTGCCATGGTGGCGTGGGTGCTGCGCTTCGGACTCTTCGGCCTGGGTGACCCGGGCAGTGGGGTGTGGATGTTCGTGCTGTCGATGATTGTGTATGGCGTGGCTTTCGACTTCTTCAACGTGTCGGGCTCGCTGTTTGTCGACAAGGAGACGGACCTGTCTATCCGCTCGAGTGCGCAGGGACTGTTCATCATCATGACGAACGGTATCGGAGCCACGGTGGGTACGCTGAGTGCGCAGGCGGTGGTGAACTGCTTCGTGGACTTCAATTCGCAGGCGCCGCAGGTGGAAGGCTGGAGCCGGGCGTGGTTCGTGTTTGCGGCCTACGCGCTGGTAGTGGCGGTGACTTTTGCACTGGTATTTAAATACAAACATAAAGTAGATAACGATTAATTAGAATGTGAAAATGGAAAAGAAAGACGAATTTGTAGAAATGCGGGTCCGTACCATTGACGAGGCCATGAATGTGGATAAACTGATCGGGCATCTGACATTTGATCAGGTGATGGACGATGAGGAGAAGATGGATATTATGATGCTGGACGGGCAGAACTTCAAGCTGCTGCTGGAGGAGGTGAACGAACCGCACCGGATGATGCTGGGGATTATCAACCCCGACGAGGCGGACTTGCTGTACGCGGCTGTTAACGACCCGGAGGGCACGGATGCCACGCTGCCTTATCAGACGGTGCGTATTCTGAAGGAGCTGGGGGTTACCGTGGAAAAGGTGGTGGTAAAGGACAAGGTGAAGTTGCTGCACCGTGCGATTGTGACTCTGCGCAAGGAGGACGGCTCGGTGATGGAGATGCAGCTGACACTGTTCGACGCGCTGGTGGTGAGTCTGATAGCCGGTGTTCCGTTCTATGTGAACGCGAAGTTCCTGGAAGACCCCCGTTCGGGCTTTACCAAGTCTGTGCCTAACACGAAGGCGCTGCTGCTGCGGTTGATGCCGCTGAAAGGGCTGGAGCGGGAGATGGAGGATGCCATCCGCCGCGAGGACTATGAGTATGCGGAGCTGATCAAGCAGGAAATGGCGACCCGCAACAAAGAAGAAGAGGAAGATTACGAAGATTTGGAGGATTTAGAAAAAGAATTGTAATTATGCACGTGTTTTATACACCGGATATTGCGCAGACGCTGGAGCTGCCGGAAGAGGAAGCGGGCCACTGCCTGCGGGTGCTGCGTCTGGGTGTGGGCGAGGAGATTATGCTGACCGACGGAAAGGGATACTTTTACCGGGCGGTCATTTCGGCAGCTACGCAGAAACGCTGTGTGGTGAAGGTAGTGGAGAAAACGGAGCAGGAGCCTTTCTGGAAGGGACATCTGCACCTGGCTCTGGCGCCTACGAAGAACATGGACCGCATGGAATGGCTGGCGGAGAAGGCCACGGAAATCGGTTTCGACGAGCTGACGTTCCTGAACTGCCGTTTCTCGGAACGGAAGGTCATCAAGACGGAACGGGTGGAGAAAATCGTGGTGTCGGCCGTGAAACAGTCGCTCAAGGCACGCAAGCCGGTGGTGAACGAGATGACGGATTTCCGCCGCTTTATGGAGCGGGAGTTTACGGGACAGAAGTTTATCGCCCACTGCTATGAGGGGGAAAAGCCTCTGCTGCGCGACGTGCTCCGCAAGGACGAGGATGCCGTGGTGCTGATTGGTCCGGAAGGGGATTTCAGTCCGGAGGAAGTGGCGCTGGCTGCAGAAAAGGGCTTTCAGGCAGTGAGTCTGGGCAAGTCGCGCCTGCGTACGGAAACGGCGGCACTGGTGGCCGTACACCTGATGAACCTGACGCACGCGGAATAAGCTGATGTGTAACTTTTAAATAGAATCATTATGAAAAAGACATGGAAATGGATGGGAAGCCTGGCCTTGGGTATGGCTTTCCTGTTGTCTGCCTGCGGGGAAGACAATGCGTACACCAATGCGTTGCCAAAGGATGCGGCTGCAGTGTTCTCGTTCGACCTGATGGAGATGGCACAGAAGTGTGACCTGAACGACCAGGTGAAGCAGTCGATGGGGCAGATGATGAAATCGAGCCTGAAGGGCAGTGCGGATGCCCTGGTGGACAAGCTGATGGAGAACCCGGAAGAGAGCGGGTTGAGACTGACCGACCGGGTGTATTTCTTTGCCGCTTCGCAGATGGAAATGGGCGGCGTGCTGGTGCGCATGGCCGACAAGGGAAAACTGGAAGATTTGATGGCCATGCTTCAGGAGCAGAAGGCGTGTGAGGCTCCTGCCGACGGTGACGGTTGCCGCTGGACCGTGGGTGGCGGCGGACTGATGGCCTGGACGGACGATGCGTTTCTGATGCTGGCGGGCAACGGTAACCCGAAGGACTTGCAGCATCAGGCTTCGATGTGGTTGCGCCAGAAAGAAGGGGAGGGCTATTCGGGCACTCCGGAATTCAAGAAATTAGAGGATGCCGACGAGGATGTGGCCATGGTGACTTCGCTGAATGCCATGCCGAAGAGTTACCTGGGCCCGGTGACGATGGGGTTGCCGGCTGACTTGAACCTGAATGATTTAAAGATATTTTCTACGCTCGATTTCCAGGCGGGAAGGGCCGTGATGGAAGTGGAGACGCTGCTGGAGGGCAAGTTCAAGGACTTGCTGAAGAAGCAGGCGGAGGTGAGCGGCGAACTGGACGGCACGTATCTGAAGGTGTTCCCTGCCAATACGGTGCTCTGGATGGCTGCCAACGTGAACGGTGAAAAGGCGTATGAGCTGTTGCGTGAGAACCCGACGGTGCGTCAGGAGCTGGACAACTCGATGATGCCGCTCGACTTTGAGGCTATCTTCAAGGCGGTGAAGGGTGACGTGGCAGTGGCCATGCCGGAGATGTCGTTGAAGCCGGGCTTCATCCTGTATGCCGATGTGAAAAACGGTGACTTCATGCGTACGTTTGAGGACCTGAAACCGATGCTGGCCATGACCAACGGTCAGATGCGGCTGGTGGACAAGGGTGAAAATGCCTATCAGTTTGTGGTTGCCAACGGTGCCATGCTGGGCATGGGCCGCGGACCGGTGTCTTTCTGGTTGGGCGTGAAAGATGACCGCTTCTACCTGACGAATCAGGAGGACCTGATTGGCCGTGAGGTGAAGGGACTGTCGCTGAAAGACTGTGACTGGGCCAAGGACGTGAAGGATAAGCATTTCTACCTGAACGTGAACTTCCAGGCACTGGCTGCCGTACTTCCGCAGATTCCTTACGTAGGTATGCTGGACTACCTGAGCATCGAATCGGATGAACCGACCAAGGCTCGCCTGGTGCTGCAACTGAAGGACCACAAGGAGAATGTGCTGAAGCAGCTGGTACAGATAGTTAATAATTAATAGTGAATAATGAAGAATGAAGAATGCCATTCATTATTAATTCTTCATTCTTCATTATTAATTCTTCATTGAATAAAATGGACACAATAGAATTACAGCAGACCCTGCCGGAGGTATTCGCCGGACGCGACGGAATCGTGTCGGACGTGTGGCACCGGCAGGTGGCTTTTCAGAAAGGAAAGATGTATCTGATTGAAGCGGCGTCGGGCACGGGCAAGTCGTCGCTTTGCAGTTTTATTTACGGGTACCGTACGGACTACCAGGGGATTATCACCTTTGACGGGGAGAACGTGCGGAAGCTCACGGTGAAGCAGTGGACCGACATCCGCAAGCGCTCGCTGGGCATGCTGTTTCAGGAACTCCGCCTGTTCGGGGAACTGACGGCATGGGAGAACGTGCAGCTGAAGAACGGGCTGACGGGCTTCTGCCGCAAGCAGCAGGTGAAGGACTGGTTTGAGCAGCTGGGCATCGCCGACAAGTGGGATGTGAAGGCGGCCAGGATGTCGTACGGGCAGCAGCAGCGCGTGGCTTTCGTGCGGATGCTGTGTCAGCCGGCCGACTTTTTCTTCCTGGATGAGCCGGTGAGCCACCTGGACGACGGCAACGGGCAGATTATGGCGCGTATCCTGAAGGAGGAAGCGGCTCGTCAGGGTGCGGGAGTGATTGTGACGTCCATCGGCAAGCACCTGCCGCTGGAGTATGACAGGGTGCTGAGTTTGTAAGGGATTAACACGAAGACGGATATGATCTGGAAATTATTGAGGCAGCACATCAGTGTGGCGCAGTTGGCGGGATTTTTCCTTGCCAACCTGTGCGGTATGGTGATTGTGCTGTTGGGCATACAGTTTTACAAGGACGTGTTGCCGGTGTTTACGCAGGGCGACAGTTTCATGAAGAAGGACTACGTGATTGTGAGCAAGCAGGTGAGCACGCTGGGCAGCCTGGTGGGCAAGGGAGGTACGTTCTCGCGTGCCGACATAGCCGACATGGAGTCGCAGCCGTTTGCCAAGCGGACGGGAGCGTTCACTCCGGCACAGTTTCAGGTGTCGGCCGGCATGGGCATGGCGGGCATGCAGCTCTCTACGGCGATGTTCTTTGAGTCGGTGCCCGACGAGTTTGTAGACGTGCGGCTGGAGGGCTGGACGTATCGCGAGGGACAGACGGAAATCCCTATCATCATCCCGCGCAACTACCTGAACCTTTATAACTTCGGCTTTGCACAGAGTCGCAACCTGCCGCAGCTCTCGGAGGGCGTGATGGGGATGATGACGCTGGACGTGCGGCTGAGCGGACGGGGACGGACGGAGCGCATGAAGGGACGTATCGTGGGTTTTTCCAACCGGCTGAACACGATTCTGGTGCCGCAGGCGTTCATGGAATGGGCCAACGCCACATTGGGTGATGGCGGTGAGACGGCTCCTTCACGACTGATTGTGGAGGTGGACAATCCGGCGGACGACCGTATTGCGAAGTATTTCAAGCAGAAAGGCTATGAGACGGAAGGCGACAAGCTGGATGCGGGAAAGACGACGTGGTTCCTGAAGATGGTGGTAGGCATCGTGCTCACGGTGGGACTGATTATCAGTGTGCTGTCGTTCTACCTGCTGATGCTGAGCATCTACCTGCTGTTGCAGAAGAACACGAAGAAGCTGGAGAACCTGCTGATGATTGGTTTCAGTCCGGCGGCGGTGGCGCGTCCGTATCAGGTACTTACGGTAGGGCTGAACGCAGCGGTGGCGGCCATGGGTGTGCTGCTGGTGTGGATGGCGCGTGATGCGTATCTGGACATGCTGCGGCGGATGGTGCCCGATTTTCAGGCAGGCAGTCTGCTGCCGGCGCTGCTGACGGCCGGGGGACTTTTCCTGCTGGTATCGGTGCTGAATGTGCTGGCCGTACGGCGGAAGGTGGAATCGATCTGGAGAAAGAAATAGTATAAGCATTATATATTATCTGTAAAACCAAATGAAAATGAAGAAACTAAAGAACGTATGGCTCTTTTTGAGCTTTATCCTGATGGTGGCCGGAATGGCAAGCTGTAGCACGGATGATCCGACGGGTGTGGATGTGTCGAGAGATGACATTATCGGTACATGGAAGGTGACGGCAAATGACTGGACAAATTCGGAAGGTGAGTCTGGTCGTAATGATCCTGAGCACATGGGACAGACGCTCTCGGTGAAAAGTGGCGGTACGGCTTTGTTTCGTGGCGAGTCGTTCAACTGGACACTGAGCAAGGGGGTGCTGACGCTGTCGGACAATCGTGGCCGCAACATACGGGTAGTAATTCTGTCGTATACGGAGGAGGAGATTCAAGCTTCGTACGATTGTACCTTTGAGTCGGAGATGTATACCGAGGAAGGCAACTACACCTTCAAGCGCGTGTAACGAGACATATTAATATAAAGAAGAGCCACAGTAATGTGGCTTTTTTTGTAAGACATAAAGACGAATGTTTTTAGACATAAGAACATAAAGACAAAAGAATTTTTAACTGTGTAATATTATGGATATGAAAACAGAAGACCTTATTAAGGTAATTATTCAATGCGCATACAATGTAAGAACACATCTGGCAGCCGGTTTTTTAGAGTCGGTGTATCAAAAGGCATTGTTGATAGAGTTAAGGGAAAAAGGTATTCATGCGGATTCTGAAACCCCTATAAATGTATATTATAAAGATGAGATTGTAGGGGAGTTTAGAGCAGATATTATTGTAGAGGGAGAGATAATTATCGAACTAAAAGCGGTGCAACATCTTCTTTCCATACACGAAACTCAGCTGGTTAATTATTTGACGGCAACTCATAAAGACCATGGATTACTCATTAATTTTGGTGGTGACCGTATAGAAATAAAAAGGAAGTACAGAGAGTATAAACGCTCATAATTTTTTATGACGTAAGCATAGAAAGATATTTCTTGAATGTTTTTGGACATAAGAACATAAAGTACATAAGTTTATATTTACACAGAAAATCTGTTCTTATGTTCTTCTGTCTAAAGCAAAAAGGCAACATCCTATAGCAGTTATTATTTTTCGGACATAAGCATATAAGTACAAAAGAAAGATTGCATCTACAAAATCTGTCTTTATGTTCTTCTGTCTAAAATAAAAAAGATACACCCATATAGCACGTCATGTTCTTTGTCTAAAATAGTATGTGTGACCGCACACACGTGCAATTTCCTGTAAATATTTGTTTAGATATTTCGTCTCTGTGTAAACAAGTGTAAAACCATTTGTCCGATATCTCTTGATTTATGTCTATTATTAGGGGAATCAGTCTAAAAAATGTTACATGGAGTTACATATATGAGAGTTTATTCAGTAAATTTGCGTTACAGAAATGGTCAAACTTTAAACAAATACCCGGGACGTTTGTTTAATAGGTAAGAACCATGGATGATTCATTCTTTTTAAATTAAAATAATTGCTTATGTCAAAAATCGTTGGACACATTTCGCAGGTAATCGGTCCGGTGGTCGATGTGTACTTCAAGTTTGAAGAAGGACAAGACGTGGAACACGCCTTGCCGAAAATCCACGATGCCATGACGATTGCCCGTAACGACGGGCGTACGCTGGTGATTGAAGTGCAGCAGCATATCGGTGAAGACACGGTACGCTGCGTGGCCATGGACAGTACGGACGGGTTGAAGCGCGGAATGGAAGTCGTTCCTACGGGGCATCCGATTTCGATGCCTATCGGAAACCAGATCAAGGGCCGTGTGATGAATGTGGTAGGTGATACCATTGACGGTATGAAAGAACTGGACAAGACGGACGGATTTCCTATTCACCGTGAACCTCCGAAATTCGAAGACCTGGCCACTACCCAGGAAGTATTGTTTACCGGTATCAAGGTCATCGACCTGCTGGAACCTTACCTGAAGGGTGGTAAAATCGGTCTGTTTGGTGGGGCGGGTGTTGGAAAAACCGTGCTCATCAAAGAGTTAATCAATAACATTGCCAAGAAACACAATGGTTTCTCCGTGTTTGCAGGAGTGGGTGAGCGTACCCGTGAAGGTAACGACCTGCTGAGAGAAATGATTGAATCAGGCGTAATCCGCTACGGTGACGAATTCCTCAAGAGCATGGAGGAAGGAAACTGGGACCTTTCGAAGGTGGATTACAACGAAGTGGAAAAATCGCAGGTAGCCATGGTGTTCGGACAGATGAACGAGCCTCCCGGTGCCCGTCAGTCAGTAGCCTTGTCGGGTCTGACACTGGCCGAATCGTTCCGTGACCGCCAGACGGGCGACAACGGTCCGCGCGATATCCTGTTCTTTATCGACAACATCTTCCGTTTTACGCAGGCAGGTTCTGAGGTTTCAGCCTTGTTGGGACGTATGCCTTCGGCAGTAGGTTACCAGCCGACACTGGCTACGGAAATGGGACAGATGCAGGAACGTATCACTTCTACGAAGAACGGCTCCATTACTTCCGTGCAGGCGGTGTACGTGCCGGCCGATGACTTGACCGACCCTGCTCCGGCTACTACCTTTACCCACCTGGATGCCACTACGGTGTTGAGCCGTAAGATTACCGAGCTGGGTATCTATCCGGCTGTAGACCCGCTGGACTCTACGTCGCGTATCCTCGACCCGCTGATTGTGGGCAAGGAGCACTACGAAACCGCTCAGCGCGTGAAGCAGATTCTGCAGCGCAACAAGGAGCTTCAGGATATTATCTCTATCTTAGGTATGGATGAACTTTCGGATGAAGACCGTCTGACGGTGAACCGTGCCCGCCGCGTGCAGCGATTCCTTTCGCAGCCGTTTGCCGTGGCCGAGCAGTTTACGGGCGTGCCGGGCGTGATGGTTTCCATAGAAGACACCATCAAGGGATTCAAGATGATTCTGGACGGCGAGGTAGACTATCTGCCTGAACAGGCTTTCCTGAACGTGGGTACCATTGAGGATGCCATCGAGAAGGGTAAGAAGCTGATGGAAGCGGCTAAGAGTTAATAAGTAAAAGTTAAAAGTTAAAAGCTGATAGCTTAATATGAAAGAACTTCATCTGGTTATCGTTTCACCCGAAAAGCTGGTTTACGAAGGTAAAGTGAGCCAGGCTACCTTTCCGGGAAGCGCAGGAAAATTTCAGGTCATGGCCGACCATGCCCCGCTGATTTCTACGCTCTCGGCCGGGGAAGTGAAATACGTGGCCGGACAGGAAACGCAATCCCTGCAAATCAAGGGGGGATTCGTGGAAGTCAAGGAGAATCAGATTTCAGTCTGTGTGGAACTCTGAGAGGAGCGAAGCAGGCGATGAACCGAATATGTTTTTGGCGGCTTTCCGGATGAAAAACCGCACGATACTATGTTTTTGTTGACCGTTAAGAAGAAATTTATAAAAGAACTGACCGTGATTGGAATCGTGCTGACGACGCTCGTCGCCGTGGTATATCATCTGTTCATTCCCGACAGGTATTTCCTGTGGTTTCCGGCCATTCCGATATTCTTCTATCTTTTCGGCCTGTTTTACATAGAAATGTTCGCGTTCAACTATCGCGTGGGGCTGGAACGGATTGCGATGACGTATCTGGTGTGCAAGGTGCTGAAATTCATTGTCAGTGCCATGCTGCTGATGTTCTACGGATTTGTGATAGGACATGAAGTGGTGGCGTTCATGCTGACCTTCATCTTCTTCTACTTTGCGTTTCTGATATTCGAAACCCGTTTTTTCCTTCTTTTTGAAGCGAAACTCAAACTAAGAAAAAAAGCTAATGATGAAAAAAATACGGTACATAATCATCACGCTGTTACTGCTGATGGCGGTTCCGGCTGCGCTGACGAAGGCACAGGCCGCTGAGGGTGACATCGACGTGAACGAACTGGTGTTCGGACACATTGGCGATGCCTACCAGTGGCACATTGCGAAGTTCGGCGATACGGAGGTAAGCATTCCGCTGCCGGTGATCGTGAAAAGCAGTACGGGCTGGCATGTGTTCTCGTCTGCCCGGCTGGAGGAAGGTCCTTACGAGGGGCTGTACGTGGCCGAGGGTGGTGCCTACGACGGCAAAATCGTGGAACGCAATGCGGCCGGCGAGGAGGTGCGTCCGCTGGACATCTCCATCACGAAGAATGTGCTGGGCTTGTTTATCAACAGTGCGGTGCTGCTGGTCATCATGATGAGCTGCGTGCGCTGGTACAAGAAACATCCGCTGGAAGACGGGGCACCCAAGGGGGGCGTCGGCATGATTGAGGCCACGGTGCTTTCTATCTACAACGACGTGATTAAGGGCTGCATCGGCGAGAATTACCGCCGCTACGCTCCTTATCTGCTTACGGCGTTCTTCTTCGTGCTGGTGAACAACCTGATGGGGCTGATTCCTATCTTCCCCGGAGGTGCGAACGTGACGGGTAACATCGCCATTACGCTGGTGCTGGCTTTGTGTACGTTCGTGCTGACCAACGTGTATGGTACGAAGGCTTACTGGAAGGAAATCTTCTGGCCCGACGTGCCTACGTGGTTGAAGGCGCCGATTCCGATGATGCCGCTGATTGAATTCTTCGGTATCTTTACCAAACCGTTTGCACTGATGATCCGTTTGTTTGCCAACATCATGGCAGGACATGCGGCCGTGCTCAGTCTGGTGGCCATTATCTTCATCACGGTGAAGTCGGGTCCGGTTATCAACGGCTCGATGACGGTGGTGTCGGTGGCATTCAGCATTTTCATGAATGCGCTGGAAATTCTGGTGGCATTCATCCAGGCATACGTCTTCACGATGCTGTCGGCCGTGTTTATCGGTCTGTCGCAGGTGAAGGAACATGCCGAAAAATAATTGATTCAAAGAAAATTAAAGTATAACCTTTTAAAACAAGAAAATTATGTTATTGTCAGTTTTATTGCAGGCAGCTGCAGGTGTAGGTATTAGTAAGTTGGGCGCCGCTATCGGTGCAGGTATTGCAGTTTTGGGTGCCGGTATCGGTATCGGTAAAATTGGTAGCTCGGCCATGGAAGGTATCGCACGCCAGCCGGAAGCTTCAGGCGACTTGCGTATGAACATGATTATTGCCGCAGCCTTGGTAGAAGGTGTGGCACTGATTGCCATCGTGGTTTGTTTGTTGACTTTGTTCTTGTAAAAAATAAAACGATAAGTTATGGGATTATTAACTCCGGATCCGGGGCTGCTGTTCTGGATGATCATCACCTTCGGAGTCGTGTTCTTCATCTTGGCGAAATACGGCTTCCCGGTGATTCTGAAGACAGTGGAGGACCGGAAAGCATACATTGACAATTCGCTCAAGGCGGCGCGTGAGGCCAACGAACAGCTGGCCAACGTGAAGGTGGAGGGTGAGAAAATCCTGGCACAGGCACGCGAAGAACAGCACCGCATTCTGAGTGAGGCTGCTGCTACGCGCGACCGCATCATCAAGGACGCTCAGGAGAAGGCCTTCGCCGAAGGCAACCGCCTGATGGAGGAGATGAAGAAGCAGATTGAAACGGAAAAGGAAAGTGCCATCCGTGACATCCGCCGCCAGGTAGCCGTGTTGTCAGTGGGCATTGCAGAGAAGATTCTGCGCAACAAACTGGCCGATGAAAAGGAACAGGCTGCGCTGATTGACCGTCTGCTGGATGAAATGATTGAAACTTCTAAAAAATAACGTGTCATGAATACAGGAGTCGTTTCAAGACGTTTCGCGAAGGCACTGCTGGCATACGCGAAGGGTGAAGGGCTGGAAGACAAGGTGTACAAGGAGGTGAAGACACTGGCAGCACACTTTGCCGAAGTGCCCGGCCTGCGGCGTGCCGTGGAAAATCCGGTGCTGGAGAGAAGCAAGAAGCTGGAGCTGCTTTGCGAGGCTTCGGGTGGAAAGGACGTAAGCCAGGTGATGACGCGTTTTCTCAGCCTGGTGCTGGAAGACAGAAGGGAAAAGTTCTTGCAGTTCATGATGTGGTCGTACATCGACCTGTATCAGGAAGACAAGCACATCCTCATCGGAAAGCTTACCACTGCCGTCAGTTCGCCCAAGCTCGTGGCACACTTGCAGAAACTGGCTTCCGAGAAGACGCACGGTGAGGTAATCCTGGAAGAGAAGGTGGACAAAAGCCTGATCGGAGGATACATCATCGAACTGGGTGGCTTCCGCCTGGACTCCAGTGTGGCGAACCAGTTGAAGCGCGTGAAACAGCAGTTTATCGCGAAAAACAGGAGAATAGTGTAAACAATGAATAATGAAGAATGAATAATGAAGAATGAATAATGAAGAATGAATAATGAAAAACGATTCCTATTATTCACTGTTCATTTTTAATTGTTCATTATTAATTATTAATTAAAAAGAATTATGCCAGAAAATACAATAAAACCCAGCGAAGTTTCAGAGGTGTTGCTCCAACAGTTGAAGGGGATTGACAACTCGCTGAAATTCGACGAAGTGGGTACCGTGCTTCAGGTGAGCGACGGTGTGGCCCGTATTTACGGTTTGCGTAATGCGGAAGCCAACGAGTTGCTGCAGTTTGAAAACGGTATCATGGGAACGGTGATGAATCTGGAGGAGGACAACGTGGGAGCGGTGCTACTGGGTCCGACCGACCAGATTAAGGAGGGGATGATTGTGAAGCGTACCAAGCACATTGCTTCCATCAACGTGGGAGAATCGATGCTGGGACGTGTAATCGACCCTCTGGGTGTGCCCTTGGACGGGCGCGGCGAAATTGGCGGAGAGCTGTGCGAGATGCCGCTGGAGCGTAAGGCACCGGGGGTTATCTTCCGTCAGCCGGTAACGGAACCGCTGCAGACGGGACTGAAGGCTATCGATGCCATGATTCCTATCGGCCGCGGACAGCGTGAGTTGATTATCGGCGACCGTCAGACAGGTAAGACGGCCATCGCCATCGATACCATCATCAACCAGCGTGCCAACTACGAGGCAGGAAATCCGGTGTACTGTATCTACGTGGCCATCGGTCAGAAAGGTTCTACCGTGGCCAGCATCGTGAATGCGCTGCGTGAGAAGGGTGCGATGGACTATACCATCGTGGTGGCTGCTACGGCTTCCGACCCGGCTGCCATGCAGTATTTCGCTCCGTTTGCCGGAGCTGCCATCGGCGAGTACTTCCGTGATACCGGCCGTCATGCACTGGTGGTGTACGATGACTTGTCAAAACAGGCTGTGGCTTACCGTGAGGTATCACTGATTCTGCGTCGTCCGTCAGGACGTGAGGCTTATCCGGGTGATATCTTCTACCTGCACTCTCGTTTGCTGGAACGTGCGGCGAAGATTATCAACCAGCAGGAAGTGGCCGAACAGATGAACGACCTGCCAGCCAGCCTGAAGGGTAAGGTAAAGGCCGGAGGTTCACTGACCGCCCTGCCGATTATCGAAACACAGGCCGGCGACGTGTCTGCCTACATTCCGACCAACGTGATTTCCATTACCGACGGTCAGATCTTCCTGGAAACTGACTTGTTCAACCAGGGATTCCGTCCGGCTATCAACGTGGGTATCTCTGTATCGCGTGTAGGTGGTAGCGCCCAGATAAAAAGTATGAAGAAAGTGGCCGGTACGCTGAAGATTGACCAGGCACAGTATCGTGAACTGGAGGCCTTCTCGAAGTTCAGCAACGACATGGACTCTGTGACTGCCATGGCTATCGACCGTGGACGTAAGAACAACCAGCTGCTGATTCAGCCGCAGTACTCACCGATGCCGGTAGGCGAACAGGTGGCCATTCTGTACTGTGGTACGCACGGACTGATGCGCGACATTCCTATTTCGAAGGTACGTGCCTTCCAGGATGCGTTCTTGACTTACCTGCGTGCCAACCATCAGAAGGATGTGCTCGACGTGCTGGCTTCCGGAAAGATTACCGATGAAATTACGTCGCTCATTGAAAAACTGGCCGCAGACGCAGCTGAACAATTTAAAGCATAAATCCCATGGCATCACTGAAAGAAGTTAAAGGAAGAATCAACTCAATCCACGGCACGCTGAAGATTACTTCGGCGATGAAGATGGTGGCGTCTTCCAAGCTGCACAAGGCGCAGGAGGCCATTGAAAATATGCTTCCCTACGAACGCCGGTTGCACCGCATGCTCAGTAATTTCCTGGGCGCGGAGCTGAGCGTGGAATCGCCTTTTGCAGTGAAACGTGAAGTGAAGAAAGTGGCCGTGGTGGTGTTTGCCTCCAACAGCAGTCTGTGCGGCGGATTCAATGCCAATGTAATCCGTCACCTGAACGAGGTGGTGGCAGAGTATGAGCCGAAGGTGGGCCGTGAGAACATCCTGATTTATCCGGTGGGCCGTAAGGTGGCCGATGCGGTGAAGAAGATGGAGGGGCTGACGGCAGCCGGCGATTATCAGCACATGAGCGGAAAACCGAACTATCAGGAGGCGGCTGATTTAGCTGCCGAGCTGATGACACGGTTTGCCAGCGGTGAGATTCAGCAGGTGGAGCTGCTCTACAACCACTTCAAGTCGACCTCTACGCAGGTACTGACGCGGGAGACTTATCTGCCGCTCGACCTGAGTGCCGGTCATACGGACGAGAAGGGAGAGGAGCAGGAAGCCATGCAGGCCGATTACCTCATCGAGCCGTCGCCGGAACAGGTGATGGAGGAGTTGCTGCCCAAGGTACTCCGCATGAAGATGTACACCGTGCTGCTTGACTCCACGGCGTCGGAACATGCCGCACGCACCATGGCCATGCAGATTGCCACGGACAATGCAAACGACCTGATTCAGGAACTGACCTTGATTTACAACAAGAGCCGCCAGCAGGCGATTACCAACGAATTGCTGGACATCGTGGGCGGCAGCATGAGCTGACCCCGCGGGCGGAACTCTTGTGTTCATTGCATAAAAAAACGTATCGCTGTCTCACGGCAGGATACGTTTTTTTTGAACGAATAAACTAAAAAATTAATTATCTTAAAAAAGAAAACATGAAATTCTTTGGTGATTTATTTCTATAACAAACTGATTTCGTGTTTTGTTCGCTTTATCTGTCGGTTTTTCTTTACTGATTTTTTAATAACTGTAAAAGCATACAGCCGCACCGTCAAGCAGGCATTCCATTCGTCCTTCTCCCAGGCGGATATTGTCCATGTAGGAGTAGTCACCTCCGCCGTAGTTCAACCGGATGCTGGTGTAGAAAGCATCGTACCAGTCCCACGTAAAGGTGTAGGTATATTCCTCCCAACGTCCGCGGGCATCCTGAATGCGGATAAAGTCTTCACCCGTTCCGTTGGCATAGAAGCGCAGCACCTGGAAGTGGTGCAAGCCGTAGTCGTCGTACCAGTCGTCCTGCCAGTCGTAGCTGCAGAGATACGCTGTGCGTTCACGATATTCCAGGGTGTTGTTCCCTAATTCCATTTCCACGTTACACGACGGGAAGGCGAGTGTCAGTGCGACCAGCATCGCCATATACATGAATTTTTTTACCCTTGTTCTCATAACTCTTTGTGTGTTTGTTTTCCTCTATGTGACAAAGGTATCCGGAAAAAATCATACAAACGAATGATTTTTCCTATTCCTGCGGGGGAATTTCCCTATCAGAGGTAGGGAAATGCATCGGCCTGCGGGGTGGCAGATGGTGTATCGCCTTTGCGGCTGATCGGGAATGCCAGTGCATTTAAAGCAAAACGTCCTTGCGTTCGGATTGAAACACAAGGACGTTATATGGAAAACTCTTTTACGTTTTACATGAAACGCAAGGACGTTTTTTCAGGATTTCTGGAGAAGTACCGTCAGCGCGTCGCGCCAGTCTTCACCGTTATGCGGGCAGTAGGTCTGGAAACCCAGCTGGCGGGCTGCCTGTACGTTGCCTGCCCCGTCGTCAATGAAGAGCGATTCTGACGGAAGAATGTCGGCATCGGCTATCAGGAAGTCAAAAATCTGCCGGTCGGGCTTGGTCACTCCAATCTGGTAGGAGAGGTACAGCTTGTCAAAATAGTCGCTGAGCGGTTTCCCCTTTGACGAGAATGCCGGACTGCAGGCCCAGTCCATCACGTAAGGATTGGTGTTGCTCAGCACAAAGAGCTTGTAGCGCTTGCGCAGCTCCTTCAGGCAGTCGAGCAGACGTTCGTCCAGTCCGGTGAAGTAGCCCAGCCATGCCTGGCGTGTCTCCTCCCAGTTAGGAGTACGTCCGCCGCACAACTGTCCCAGTTTCACCTGGAACTCATCGGGCGTAATTTTTCCTTCTTCCAGTTCTTGGAAAATCCCCGTCTGGTGATATTTGTCCAGGCGCTGGTCGGCATCGGCCACCCCTAACTGGCGGAACGCTTCCACCGCCTGTTCGCGGCTGATAGGGGCGATGACCCCTCCGAAATCAAAAATCAGGTTTTTTATCATATATTGTTTTTATTTTCTCAGCATCAGGTTCTTGAACGGAGCAGGATAGGGAGTTTCAAATTCCATCCGTTCGCCCGTAAGCGGGTGGTAGAAGCACAGCTTGAAGGCGTGGAGTGCCAGACGTCCGAGCGGGTCGGTTTCGCAGCCGTAACGTGCATCGCCCACCACCGGATGACCGAGCGACTGCATGTGCACGCGAATCTGGTTCTTGCGTCCCGTTTCCAGTTGCAGCTCCATGAGCGAATAGCCGTTGGCCCGCTTGATGGTGCGGTAGTGCGTGATGGAGAGCTTGCCTCCGTCGTCTACCGGCGAGGAGCTGACGTACAGCTTGCGGTCGGTGAGCCAGGAGCGTACGGTGCCCTGGTCTTTTTCCATGTCGCCCATGACGATGGACACGTAGCGGCGGTCGTACACGATGTCGTGCCAGTTGTCGCGGAGCGTGTGTTGCGTCTTCTCATCCTTGGCATACATCATGATGCCCGAGGTTTCGCGATCCAGACGGTGCACCACGAAGATGCGGTTGTTGCGGTGCGTGCGCTTCACGTACTCATTCAGAATGTGCTGTGCGGTACGCTCCTTCTGGTGGTCGGTAGCCACGGACAGCAGTCCTTCCTTCTTCTCCACCACGATGAGATAGGCATCCTCGTAGAGAATCTTCAGCATGGGGTGGCGGAACTCGTGCTTGTTCTTTTCACGGCTCACCTGCACCTTCATGCCCGGCTTCAGGGGAAAGTTGTACTGTGTCTGGATATTGTTGTCCACCAGCACCACGCGGTTGGCCAGCAAGGCTTTTACGCGCGTGCGGCTGATGCCGTCCATCTTCTTCATAAGGAACTCCATCAGTTCCGCCGGTTCATTGACCGGATAGATTGTATATTTGGCTGCGGCACGCGGAATAGGGCGTCGGCCGTTGTTGCCAGAGTTATTTCTTGCCACTTTGTTGCGTCAGTTAAAAGTTAGAAGATAGGGGAGAGTGTTTAGCGTCTTTCCAGTTGCACGACATTTTCCACGTGATGCGTGTGAGGGAACATGTCGACAGGCTGTACGGCAGTCACCTTGTACTTGCCGTCGAGCAGCTGGAGGTCGCGTGCCTGTGTGGCCGGGTTGCAGCTCACGTAGACGATGCGTTTCGGCTCGGCAGCCAGAATCACGTCGATTACGTCATTGTGCATACCAGCGCGGGGAGGGTCGGTGATGATGACATCCGGACGTCCGTGCTCTGCAATGAAGTCGTTGGTAAGGATGTCCTTCATGTCGCCCGCATAGAACAGCGTGTTGTCGATGCTGTTCAGGGCCGAGTTCACCTTGGCATCCTCGATGGCTTCGGGCACATATTCGATGCCCACCACCTTGCGTGCCTGGCGTGCCACGAAGTTGGCGATGGTACCCGTACCCGTGTAGAGGTCGTACACCAGCTCATTGCCCGTAAGTCCGGCAAATTCGCGTGCCACCTTATATAAATTATAGGCCTGTTCAGAGTTCGTCTGGTAGAACGATTTCGGTCCCACCTTGAAGCGCAGTCCCTCCATCTCTTCGAAGATGTGGTCGTTGCCCTTGAACACCTCCACGTCGAGGTCGCCGATGGTATCGTTGCACTTGTTGTTGATGACATACATCAGCGAGGTAATCTGCGGGAAGCTGTCGGCCATGAACTGCAGAATTTCTTCCATCTTGCGGCGGCCTTCGTCGTCGGTCACCTTGCACTGCAGCACCACCATCAGCTCGCCCGTAGACGAGGTACGGATCATGATGTTACGAAGAAGTCCTTCCTGCGTGCGCAAGTCGAAGAACGGGAAGTTGTGCGCGTAGGCATAGTCGCGTACGGCATTGCGAATCTGGTTGGAAATGTCGTCCTGCAACCAGCACTTGTCGATGGCCAGCACCTTGTCGAACGCCCCCGGAATATGGAATCCCACGGCATTCATCTGGTCGTACTTCACATCCTGCTTCACCTCCTCTTCCGTAAGCCAGCGCTTGTTGGAGAATGTAAACTCCAGCTTGTTACGGTAAAAGCGGGTCTTTTCCGAGCCTAAGATAGGACGGAATTCCGGCAGTTCCACTTTCCCGATGCGGGTGAGGTTGTCGAACACTTGTTTCTGCTTGTACTTGAGCTGTTCCTCGTAAGAAAGACATTGCCATTTGCATCCTCCGCACACTCCGAAGTGACTGCAGAACGGCTCCGTGCGCAGGGGTGATTTCTCATGGAACTTTACCGCCACCGCTTCGGCGTAATGGTTCTTCTTGCGCTTCACCTGTAAATCGACTACGTCGCCCGGCACTACATACGGGACAAATATTACCAACTCGTTCACTTTAGCCACGGCTTTTCCTTCTGCGGCTACGTCTGTTATCGTTACCTTCTCCAGTAAAGGCAGTTCTTTTTTCTTTCTTGCCACGTTCTTTTCAATAAAACCAATTTGGGAGCAAATTTATACATTTTTCCTGACATTCTTCCATGTTTTTCGAAGAAGTTCATTTTGCAAACTCTATGTTGCAAAATATGTCGAAAAATATCTTCACAAAATTTGGGATTCAATAAAATATGTATAGATTTGCCAGCGGTTGACCAACGAAAAACATTATTGAACCTTATCAAATATAAGAAAACATGGAAAAGAAAAGAGTCTATACTTTTGGAAACGGACAAGCTGAAGGAAAAGCTGACATGAGAAATCTTCTGGGTGGCAAGGGCGCAAACCTGGCCGAGATGAACCTGATCGGGGTGCCTGTACCTCCCGGATTCACCATAACAACCGAAGTCTGCAACGAATATTTTGAAAAAGGAAAAGAAGCAGTGGTTGCGCTGCTGAAAGACGACGTGGAAAAATCCATCAAGGGAGTAGAAGCCCTGATGAAGTCGAAGTTCGGCGATGTGGAAAATCCGTTGCTCGTTTCCGTACGTTCGGGTGCCAGAGCGTCCATGCCGGGGATGATGGACACCATTCTGAACCTGGGTCTGAACGATGAAGTAGTAGAAGGACTGGCTCGCAAGACTAACAACCCTCGCTTTGCGTGGGACTCTTACCGCCGCTTCGTACAGATGTACGGCGACGTGGTGCTGGGCATGAAACCCGTGAACAAGGAAGACATCGACCCGTTTGAAGCCATCATTGAAGAAGTGAAGAAAGCCAAGGGCGTACGTCTGGACAACGAACTCGACGTGGACGACCTGAAGACACTGGTAGTCCGTTTTAAGGAAGCCGTGAAGAAACAGACCGGACAGGAATTCCCGTCATGTGCCTACGAACAGTTGTGGGGTGCCATCTGTGCCGTATTCGATTCATGGATGAACGAACGCGCCATCCTTTACCGTAAGATGGAAGGTATTCCGGCAGAGTGGGGAACAGCCGTGAACGTACAGGCCATGGTATTCGGTAACATGGGTGAGACTTCGGCTACGGGTGTATGCTTCTCACGTGACGCCGCTACTGGTGAAGACCTGTTCAACGGTGAATACCTGATTAATGCGCAGGGTGAAGACGTAGTAGCCGGTATACGTACTCCGCAGCAGATTACCAAGATCGGTTCTCAGCGCTGGGCCGAACTGCAGGGTATCTCCGAAGCGGAACGTGTGGCCAAATATCCTTCTATGGAAGAAGCCATGCCGGAAATCTACAAGGAACTTGATGAACTCCAGACCAAACTGGAAAATCACTACCACGATATGCAGGACATGGAATTTACCGTGCAGGAAGGCAAGCTCTGGTTCCTCCAGACTCGTAACGGTAAGCGTACAGGTGCCGCTATGGTGCGCATCGCCATGGAAATGCTGCATCAGGGCATGATTGACGAAAAGACCGCTTTGATGCGCTGCGAACCTAATAAGCTGGACGAACTGCTGCATCCGGTATTCGACAAGGAAGAACTGTCACGTGCCCGCGTGCTGACACGTGGTTTGCCGGCTTCTCCGGGTGCTGCCTGCGGACGCATCGTCTTCTTTGCAGAAGATGCTGCTGAATGGCATAACAACGGCCATCGCGTGGTATTGGTACGTATTGAAACTTCTCCGGAAGACCTGGCTGGTATGCAGGCTGCCGAAGGTATCCTGACCGCCCGTGGAGGTATGACCTCGCACGCAGCCGTAGTAGCCCGCGGAATGGGTAAGTGCTGTGTATCAGGAGCCGGAGCCATCAACGTAGACTACAAGACCCGTACGGTGGAAATTGACGGAGTCGTACTGAAAGAAGGTGACTACATCTCCATCAATGGAACCAACGGATATGTATATGCCGGAGAAATTCCGACTCAGCCGGCCAAACTGTCGGGCAACTTTGCCGAACTGATGGAACTCTGCGACAAATATGCCCGCCTGAAAGTCCGCACCAATGCCGACACGCCGCGCAACGCACAGGATGCCCGTGGATTCGGTGCCGTAGGTATCGGTCTGTGCCGTACGGAACACATGTTCTTCGACGACGAAAAGATTGTGGCTATGCGCGAAATGATTCTGGCCAAGGACGTAGAAGGCCGCAAGAAAGCCCTCGACAAACTGTTGCCTTACCAGAAAGCCGACTTCAAGGAAATCTTCAAGACCATGGACGGACTGCCTGTCAACGTACGTCTGCTCGACCCGCCGTTGCATGAATTCGTACCGCACGATTTGAAAGGTCAGGAAGAAATGGCACAGGCCATGGGTGTAACCGTAGATTATATCCGCCAGCGCGTGGAAAGTCTGTGCGAACACAACCCGATGCTGGGTCACCGTGGTTGCCGTCTGGGAAATACGTATCCGGAAATCACCGAAATGCAGACTCGCGCCATCCTGGGTGCTGCCTGCGAACTGAAGAAGGAAGGTTACGATCCGCATCCTGAAATCATGGTGCCGCTGATTGGTATCTTGTATGAATTCGAAGCACAGGAAAAGGTGATCCGTGAAACTGCTGCCAAACTGTTCAAGGAAGAAGGCGTGGAAATTCCGTTCAAGGTGGGAACCATGATTGAAGTGCCGCGTGCCGCCCTGACTGCCGACCGCATCGCTTCACATGCCGAATACTTCTCATTCGGTACAAACGACCTGACTCAGATGACCTTCGGTTACTCTCGCGATGATATCGCTTCCTTCTTGCCGGTTTACCTGGAAAAGAAGATCCTGAAGGTAGACCCGTTCCAGGTACTCGACCAGAACGGTGTGGGCCAGCTTATCGAAATGGCGGTAGCCAAAGGCCGTTCCGTACGTCCGGCACTGAAATGCGGTATCTGCGGTGAACACGGTGGTGAACCGATGTCCGTGAAGTTCTGCCACAAGGTAGGTCTGGATTACGTGAGCTGCTCACCGTTCCGCGTGCCTATCGCAAGACTGGCTGCGGCGCAGGCTGCAATCGAGGAATAGCACGATATAGCTGATACTCAATAAAATAGGCGGTATGCTTTTCATTTACAAAGGCTTACCGCCTATTGTATTTTTAAAAGGTACGTTCATTCCGCACGGAAAATGAGCGTAATAAACGCAAATGTTTAGAGAATGTTGTTGTGCTTTTCGTTGGGTGTTTAGAGCGTGTTTAGAGCCGTAATTGATGATATGACAGAAAGTTAAGACATTGGAAGCTGTTTGGAATAAATTTAAATAATAATATAATAAAGACATAGAACGATATGGCAACATTTAAAGCGTGTGTTCAAAAAGAACGCAAGGACGGATTTTATCCGGTTTATATCAGAGTTACCCACCATAGGGGGACACAATTCATGAAGACCGACAAGATGGTCACGAAGAAAGAACTTTCCAGAGCGAAAGAAATCGAAGACCCCTACGTGCTTCAGTATTGTGCCGGGCGGATAGTGGAATATAACGAGCGGCTCAACAAAAAAGACATTGAACATTGGACGGTCAAGGAAGTGGTGGATTTTCTTACGAACGGCAATGACGATATTTGTTTTTCGGATTATGCGAGAGTGCATATCGACAGAATGATTGACCGTGGGCAGGAAAGGAATGCCAAGAACTACAAGCTTGCCCTACAACATCTGGAACGGTTCATCGGAACCAACCAAGTGATGTTCGCTCAGTTGACCTCTACGCAGGTGAACAAATGGATAAAGTCGCTTGAACAGACACATAGGGCAAAGGAAATGTATCCAATCTGTATGCGTCAGGTATTTAAAGCCGCCATGTTGGAGTACAACGATTACGATAACGGTATAATCCGTATTAAAGTCAACCCATGGGTGAAAGTGGAAATACCAACGGCTGATCGTGCGGAGAAGCTTGCCATTACCCCCGAAGCATGTCGGGAGTTCTTTTCATTCCCTCTGCCGGAAAGTAAGATGAAATATCCACAGACGGAGTTCGGGCGTGATGTTGCTATGATGGTGCTTTGCCTTGCAGGAATCAACACGATTGACCTGTACAATCTAAGAAAGCAGGATTACCGGAACGGAATTATCCATTACCAACGGGCCAAAACGAAGAAGTTCCGTGCGGATGGTGCGTATATGGAAATGCGGGTGCCAGCAATCATCCAGCCGCTATTTGAAAAGTACATGAACACGGCAAAAGATGATGAGCGTTTGTTCAATTTCTATCAGCGCATGACTACATCGGACAGTTTTTGCGCCAATGTCAACAGTGGGATAAGGCAATTATGCAAGGCTATGGGAATGCCAAAGGAAGAGTGGTATTCGGCTTACACGTTCCGGCATACATGGGGAACAGTAGCTCAGAATGATGTACGTGCCTCTATCTCGGAAGTGGCGTTTGGCATGAACCATAGCAATGGACACAACGTAACACGAGGGTATATCAAGATTGACTTCTCCCCTGCTTGGGAACTGAACGAGAAAGTAATTGATTTCATTTTCTTCTCCGGTAAGGCTTCTGTACGTGAGCAGAAACAGGAGGATGTGCATTTCCGCTTGTCATACCGCTATATGGTGAATGCGGCTGCATACCACAACGGGCAAAAGGTGGCGGGACTGACCGATGTAGGCTTCAACAATGTGGACGAGGTGATTGCCCGGCTCGTAACTATGCTGCCGGATGATATTCCGAACCGTTCAATGGTGATGTTCAAAATCGTCAACCTCGACAAAGACCAGACGGTGGTGTACCAACGGCAGAAAGGGAAAGGATTCTGATTTTTTTTGTGACTTCACGAAATGATATAAGCCTGCAAGGTATTTTTCTTTGTAGGCTTTCTTTTTTATTCAATTTTTATTCTTGCCCTAAAATCGAAAATTTCTTCACGTGCGCACGCACGCGCGGTAGATGTAGTAGTAGATATATATATTTATTTTATGGTATATCTTCCGAAGAAATGGGATATAATTGTACATTTATTGCTATTTCTTCCGAAGAAATACCCTTTTCTTCCGAAGAAATGTACATTTATGGCTGTTTCCTCCGAAGAAATACCCCTTTTCTGTACATTTATGGTTATTTCTTCTGAAGAAATAAATGTAATATCTTCTGAAATTATGTCAAAAAATAGCTCATTTCAGCCATTTCAGAAGATTTTTGAGGTGCTTTTGAGCTGATTTTCGCATAAAAAATTCAATCTGTACAAGAATGTACATTTATGCGTGTTTTTTCCGAAGAAATACCCCTTTCCTGTACAATTAAGGCAATATCTTCCGAAGAAATCCGAAGAAATGGGATATAATTGTACATTTATTGCTATTTCTTCCGAAGAAATACCCTTTTCTTCCGAAGAAATTTTACGGTCTGGACATGAAAAAAGCGACATTCTCTCGAACATCGCTTCAAAGCAAATCAGTAAAATCGCCCCCTTTTCGGGTTGGGGTTCCCTTGACACATGAAGACAATCTAAAGTAGAGGGTAATAGATTATTCTTCCTCGTCTTCTTCTCCGGCAAGTTTGGCAAGCTTGTCCTCAATGGTGAGTTTGACCTCGCCATCGTCTATGCTGATATTCTTAGGCATGATGATTTTAATGAACTCTGTCGACACTTTCACCCTGTCTTTGGGGTCAAGTTCCATGAAGTCCTGCATTATTAGTGGCATCACATCTCCTTCGGGTATAGTGTTGTGCGTTTCAAGCCATTTCTCAATCATCCCTTTTGCCAGTGCCGTTATTTTGTTGGGCGTACCTTTTTGCCGCCCTCCGGTCTTTTTTCCTATTGCCATAATGATCTGTATGTAAAAAGATAAAATGATGATGCGAAGATAACGGCTTACTTTCGCACGCAAGGTATAACTTTTAATAATCAAAAACTAAAGTCTTATGGGTTTAATAGGAAGTGCCATAGGTGCAGTAGGCAGCATTTTCGGTGGAATCAAGGCATCCAAGGCCATGAAGAAAGCAAAACGTAATGTTGAGGCTCAACGGCAAAAGAATCAGGACTGGTACGACAGGCGGTACAACGAGGATGCC
>ERZ834694.320-NODE-320-length-60649-cov-6.055468_pt1 | contig 60649 bp, 71 predicted proteins | sample MGYA00519691_ERZ834694 | MGnify/ENA primary metagenome ERZ834694 (study PRJEB31850, sample SAMEA3708758) | human gut metagenome | biome: human gut; feature: human-associated habitat; material: faeces | place: China | collected 2014 ... | reverse complement strand
GAGAAGCTCGAGATTCTGAAGAACGCCGACGCCATCGTGCGCGAGGAGCTGGACGCGCTGCGAGACGAAGTGCGCGGCGGCCTTTCCGCGCTGCCGGAGACAGGCATACTCTGCGCGCGCATTCTGGCACGTGCAGAGGTAAAGCAGCTGCCGACGCTGCGACCGGTCATCAACGCGACCGGCGTGACGCTGCACACGAACCTTGGCCGCGCCTGCCTGAGCGAGCGCGCGGCGAACGCCGCGGCAGAGGCAGCGAGAGATTATTCGACGCTTGAATACGATGTGGAAAACGGCTGCCGCGGCTCGCGCTATCAGCACGTGGAGGCGCTTTTGTGCCGCCTGACGGGTGCGGAGGCGGCGATGGCCGTGAACAACAACGCCGCGGCGGTGCTGCTCATCCTGTCCGCGCTCGCGGGCGGGGGAGAGGTCATCGCCTCGCGCGGCGAGCTCGTCGAGATCGGCGGCTCGTTCCGCATTCCGGAGATCGTGACGCAGTGCGGCTGCACGCTGTGCGAGGTCGGCGCGACGAACAAGACGCACCGGCGCGACTATGAAGCCGCCATCGGCGAGCAGACGAGAGCGCTTTTGAAGGTGCACACAAGCAACTACCGCATCGTGGGCTTTACCGAATCCGTACCGCGGGAGGAGCTGGCGGAGATCGCGCATGGGCACGGCCTGCCGCTCATTGAAGACCTCGGCAGCGGGGCGATCGTCGACCTCGAACCGTTTGGCATCCGCGGCGAACCGACGGTGCAGAGAAGTCTGCACGCTGGTGTGGACGTTGCGTCGTTTTCGGGCGACAAGCTGCTCGGCGGCCCGCAGGCGGGGCTGATCGTCGGCAAAAGGGAGTACATCAAACGGATCAAAAAGCACCCGCTTGCGCGGGCGCTGCGGCTCGACAAGATGACGCTTGCCGCGCTGCACGCGACGCTCAGCGCCTATCTGGATGCCGAGATCGCCGTGCGAGAGATCCCGACGCTCGCGATGCTGTCGGCGAGCGAGGATGAGCTGCACGCCAAGGCGCTGCGGCTGCAAAAGGCGCTCGCGGACACGGGCGTTTCCCCGCAGCTCGTGTGGACGGGCGACGCTGTCGGCGGCGGCAGCGCTCCGGCGCAGGAGCTCAGCGGCTGGGCCGTCGCGATCGAGCCGGGGAGGCTCAGCGTGGATGAACTGGAAGAGAAGCTGCGCCTTCGCGCCAAGCCCATCGTCGCGCGTATCCACCGCAGGCAGTATTTGCTGTGCGTGCGCACGATTCGAGAGGAAGACTTTGCCGAGATCGCCGCGGCGGCTGCGGAGGCCATCCGATGAAGCATGTTATCATCGGCACGGCGGGTCATGTCGACCACGGCAAGACCGAGCTCGTCAAGGCGCTCACGGGCGTGGACACCGACCGGTTGGCCGAAGAAAAGCGGCGCGGCATTACGATCGAACCGGGCTTTGCACGTCTTGATTTTTCAGATGGCGGAAGTGCGAGCATCGTCGATGTGCCGGGGCATGAGAGGTTCATCAAAAATATGCTTGCCGGTGCGGGCGGCGTCGACCTTGCGATGCTCGTTGTGGCGGCGGATGAGGGCTTTATGCCGCAGACAGTCGAGCATCTGGACATCCTGCAGCTGCTCGGTGTGAAGGACGGACTCATCGTGCTGACAAAGACCGACTTAGTCGACGAGGACTGGCTGAACATGCTCGAAGAGGACGTCAAAAGCCGCGTCAAGGACACGTTTTTAGAGGATAAGCCAATCCTGCGCACGTCCGTCCGCACGGGCGAAGGCGTTGAGGCACTGCGCGAAGCACTGCACGACTTGACACTGCACGCGGAGGAAAAGAGCGCGCGCACGCCGTTCCGCCTGCCCATTGACCGCGTGTTTTCCGTCGACGGCTTCGGCACGATCGTCACCGGCACGCTCATCGACGGGCACATCGCCGTCGGCGACGAGGCGCAGCTCATGCCGCTCGGGAGTAAGTGCCGCGTGCGCAATTTGCAGGTGCACGGGCGCGACGTGTCGGCGGTGTACGCCGGACAGCGCGCGGCGGTCAACTTAGCGGGCATCAAAAAAGAGAGCATCAGCCGCGGCGATGTGCTGTGCAGGCCGGATTCGATGCAGCCGTCGCTGATGCTGGACGTGAAACTGCAAAATCTGCCGGATTCTAAGCGGATCATCGAGAGCGGCTCGCGCCTGCACCTCTACCACGGCGCGGCGGTGCGCCTTGCAAAGGCGGTGCTGCTGGACCGCGACGCGCTGCGTCCGGGCGAGAGCTGCTATGCCCAGCTGCGGCTGAGCGAAGCGCTCGCCGCGCGGCAGGGCGACCGCTTTGTCGTGCGCTTCTACTCGCCGCTCGAGACCGTCGGCGGCGGGATGATCCTGGACGAGCATCCGTACCGGCACAAGCGAAACGATGCGCGCGTGATCGCCTCGCTCGACGTGCGCGAGAGCGGATCGGACGAGGCAAAGCTCGTGCAGGCCGTCGGCGAGCACGGCGCGGATGGCATGACACTTGCGGACCTTGCCGCGTGCTTCGATGAACCGGAAGAAAAACTGGTGGAAATGCTCGCCGTGCTTTGTGCGCGGGGAAAGCTCGTCGAGATCGCGCCGTCGCGCTATCTTACATCGTCGACGCTGGACAGGCTGTGGACAGACTGTGAGACGATGCTGACAAAGTACCACCGCGAACATCCGCTGCACACGGGCATGCGCCTCGCCGAGGCGCGGCAGCGGCTTCTGCGCGGCAAAGCACGGGAAAATGCGGACGCGATCCTCGCCTGCTTTGCGCGCGAGGGAAAACTCACGCTGACGGCGGAGCGCTGTGCGCTTGCGGACTTTTCCGTGCATCTGACCAAGCGGCAGAGCGCCATCCGGGAAGAGCTGCTGCGCACCTGCCGCGCGGCTGGAATCCTTGGCAAAAAGCAGGACGCGCTCTGTGCGCTGTTCGACAAAAAAGACCGCGTGGAGTGCGCGCGCGTGCTTGAGAGTCTTTTATCTGCCGGCGAGCTTGTGCTGCTCGCGCCAGAGCTCTGCGTCGAAAAAAGCGTTTTGGATGCGGTCGACGCAAGGGTGAAGGCGTGGTTCGAAACGCACGACACGCTCACGCTGGGAGAATTCCGCGACGCGCTCGGCACCTCGCGCGACCACGCGCTGCTGGTGCTGGAGTATTACGACCGTCGGGGCATTCTTCGCCGCGAGGGTGATGTCCGCAGGCCGGGCGCGCAGTTTGGCAAGATAGAAAAATGAGGCGGCTTTTGTCGCCTCTCACATGGGAGTAGATGGGTGCTGGTGTGCCCCCCGGTCTTCAAAACCGGTGAGAGGGGTGAAGAGCCTCTCGGGTGAGTTCGATTCTCACATGCTCCCGCCAGAGCCCTGCGGCCGCGCGCCGCGGGGCTTTTTGAAAAATGTGGATTTCCCTCTTGACAGAACGGGGGGAAGCTCATATAATACTACTGTTCGCGGCGTGAGCCGCACAATTTCATATCCGGGTGTAGCGCAGTTGGTAGCGCGCATGGTTCGGGACCATGAGGCCGTGAGTTCGAATCTCGCCACTCGGACCAATAAAAAGTCTTGAAATCGCATGATTTCAAGACTTTTTGCAACTTCTGAGAGTAAAACGTGTAGTGCGAAAATGCGTGAAAACTCCAAAAGCGCACAAAAAAGCGCACAACTGCAAAAATAGCGCGTGAAAGTCATTGATACGTCAGAAATGAAAGGGTGCGTTTCAATGGCGAACATTCGAGAAAACAAGAAAAACGGCAAGGTTATTTCTTTCCGCTTCACCGTCTGTTTAGAGCGCGATGTGCGCGGCAAGCAAATCAGAAAATACACAACTTGGACAGCGCCCGCCGACTTGACGCCAGCAAAGGCAAGAAAAGCGGCGGAACGTGCGGCGGATGCGTGGGAAGAGGAAGTCAAAGCAGAGTACCAGAAGCAAAAGAAACTCGGTAGCGCGTACCGCCTACCGCCCGATAAGCGGCGGGATGATTTTGTGTCGTTTGTGAATGATACATGGTTTGCTTTGCAAGTGCGTGGTGAGAACGACAAGCCGAACACCATAGCCTTTTATAAGAACATGGCGCGCATGATAAACGAGTATTTCAAAGGCGCTGTTTTGCAGGAAATCAGTCCTATTGATATTCAAAAGTATCTTGCCTATCTCCGCACAGAGTACAAAGGCAAGCAGGGCAAGCCGCTTTCCGCTAAAACGCTGCGCCATCAATACGGAACACTTAATTTGATATTTGGCTACGCCAAACAGCAAGAAATGATAGCGCAAAATCCGATGCGAAAGGTCAGCGCGCCCAAGAAAGAGAAAAGGCCCGTCGATGCCATGACAAAGGAACAGGCGGCGCGCTTTTTCAAGCTGCTGCCCGATTGTCCGCTCGATTTTCATTGTATGCTTCAACTGCTGCTAACAACAGGCATACGGCGGGGTGAGTGCGTGGGGCTGAAATGGAGCGACATCAACGAGCGCGAAAGCACAATCAGGATTGAACGGAGTATTGCTTGCACACCGGAAAGCGGCGTAGTAATCAGCACACCAAAGACCGTGAACAGCATCCGCACAATTCCGGTCATGCCAAGCACATTGACGCTGCTCCAACAGTACAAAAGGCAGATGCAAGCGGAGCATCCGAACACCATTTTGAAGAACGCTTTTCTTTTCCCAAACAAGGAAGATATTTTCCTGCCCCGTGACCCGAACTCGGTGACAAGGCGCGTCAAGCGGTTTATGAAGAACAATGACTTTCCCGACCTCTCGCCGCACGATCTGCGGCACTCCTGCGCAACGCTGCTGCTTTCCCAAGGTGCGGACATTAAAAGTGTGCAGGAGATTTTAGGCCATGCAGACGCAAGCACGACACTGAACTTCTATGTGAAGTCCGACTTGCAGCAGATGAAGTCTGCAACAGAAAAGTACGCCGCCGCGTTCAACCTGTAACGCTCCAACAGCAGGACAAAAAGAAAGGGCAACAGCTTCAAATGCTGCTGCCCTTTTTCAATAGGTCAGGTAATGTAATTGTGAGTGCGGCGGGATTGGTGGTGAACTATCGCCAGTTTTCCGCCTTTGGAATCTGATAATTGAGCGGCGGGAGATAGCAGCGGATGAACTCGCCCTCTTTCTCGCCTATCTCTTCTTCGATTGCGGCGGGCGTCGTGCTGCGAGCGGCATACAGAACGCAAAAGCGTATGCGATGGCCGCGCCGCGATGCTTCCGCCAGTATTTCATATTTGTGTGCTTTTGGACGGGAGAGCTACGCATAGTGCTGCGCCATGCGCGCAAGCATATTGACGCTTTTTCCGATATAGACAGCCTTTCCGTCCAACAGGATAGCATAAATGCCCGCCCGCTCGAATTGCGGTGCTAACCCTTTGCGCTTTAAGGATTGATAAATCCGCTGCTCAAAAAACGAAAGGTTCATTGCTGCTTGTCTGTGCGATATCATCCTGCGGATATCTGATACCAAGGTCATAGTATAGCAGCGCCCAAAGGTTATACGCTTCTTCCATCACAACACCGTAGTCTTGGGAACGCTCTGCAACTGCCTAACTGAACATGATGCGGAAACAATCGACCATTTCTTCAATGGTCATATTCTTACTCTTGGACATACTCTTTTCTCCTTAAAAGTAAAATTCAGATGGCGTTGGAGAAACTTGTTTCTCCACGCCCTTATTTTTTATATTTATATTATTTATATTTATTTCTATATCCTCGGGCGCTTCCTTTTGAACGGCTTGTGTTTGCTTCTGGACGGCTGCCGTAAAGTCAAAGCCGACAGACGTATTCTCATTGTGTAAACGCGTCTCCCGCTGCGGCGTTTCATAGAAATCATAAGTATTGCCGCTGCCGCGCTGAACAAGATAACCTTTGTCAACGAGCTTCAAAAACTGGTCGCGGTAGGTGGATGCCGCCATTCCAACCGCCTGACGGATAGCGGCGAGGGATAACGCCAATGTGTATCCGTCCCTATTGGACGCAAGATAAAGGTACAACATAAGCGCGTGCGCGCCCAAATCGCGTGCCGCCGCTTGCCAATGCTCATTTTTGATGCCGAGGAAGTCGGACGAGGCGTGTTCGCGGTGAATGGCGACAACTCTTTGATTGGGTACAGTATTCGGCACGGCGTTACTCCCCCAAACGGTCAAGGGCGCTCTTTAGACCGTCAATTTGCTTGATGGCGTCGCCTGTTTCAAATTGGACAGATAGGGCTTTCAGCACGTTATCCGTGACGCGCTGCTCTATGGTGTTCTCATGCTCAATAACCGCTCTGACAAAGTCATTCGCACGGCGCTGCAACTGAAATTTTGTGTCGCTGCTGGGAGTGTCTACATAAATCGTTAGCGCACGAAGAAAAGAATTTGCGCTTACTTCAAGGCTGCTCATAAGTCAGCTCCTTTCGTTTGATTTTTATTAGAAAGTTGAGATTTCTCTCACTTTCTATATATATTATATATTATTTTTTATAAAAAGTCTAAAAAGGACGGATAATGCAAGCGAAAGAATCGTTTTGCGCGGCGGAGGGGGCGTATTTCAGGAAAAAACAGGCGGAAACGCGGTGAATCTGACAAATCTGCACCGTGTCGACACGAAATCACGCAGAATTTCACCGTTTCCGCTGCCGCTCTATTGGATTCTGCAAGTGTTCTGTCATAATTTGCTGAAATCAGGTGTGATTTTATGAAATTTCGGCGGAAATCATCAAATACAATGGCGTGCGCATGAAAATTTCTGCAAATCACGCGCGATTGCGATGAAAACGGATAAAATCTAATGAATTTCGCCAATTTTCGGAAAATGCTTGACAATATATATATATATATCATGGGGTGTACGGAAAGCTGTGCAATATGCCAGTTTCTCGTACATTTTCATTTTCAGGAGGAAGAAGCAATGCGTATTATCATTGACACGACCAAAAACAGAATCATTGTCCCGAAATCTTTCTTTACAGAACTCGGCAAGATGAACAAGATTCTTGAAGAGGGCGGTTCTACAAAGAAGTGGACGCCAGAGGAGTATGTAAAGGAACAGTTTGAAAAGGCGATAAAAGAAGATATCCTGCGTCCGGATGATAAGGTCAAATAATAATGGCGACAAAGGGTACACGCGTCACACCGCAAGAAAAGGAAAAGATGTGGCAGCTTTATCATGACGGTTTCAGCTTCAAAAAGATTGCAGAGAAATTGAGACGAAGCCCTGACACAGTTTCTCGTTATGTGCATGAGTATGAAGCCGCCGTGAGCGCGGCAAGCGTCGTATTAAAAGCTCAAAATTTATAAATGGGAGAAACATGATTATGAAGAGGATAACCGCCTTACTTTTGGCACTTGTGATGTGCTTTGCCCTATGTGCTTGTGGGAGTACGCCTGATCCCAATCTCAAGGAGGAAGATTTGGCTGGAACATGGTCGCCGTCTTTATGGTTCCTGTCGACCCAATTAAAGTTAAACTCCGATGGTACATATGACTATGGAGAAGAAAAAGGTACATTTGGTGTTCTTATAAACAATGTAACTCTTAGTCCTCGACATAGCAATGCCAACCACGACTATGTATACAGCGAGGGGTACCTTTACAGCACGAGGTTTTCGTTTGATGAAGATGAAGAGTACGGGCGTGCCTTTTCGCCTGACGAAAACGGAATGGCAAGTCAAAAGTTTTCCTGCAATTTAGGCGATGGCTTGATGTTTGATCCTGCGCTTGTTGAAAACAGCATTGAACTTACGCTTTATAATGACGGAACTTTCTCGATTTTTACCAGTGTGTTTCGTTATAGTTCCAGTTTAGGGTACTATTTTAACGATAAGCCCTTTACCACCTATAAAGGCACATATAAGTACACGGCTCCGATTTTGACATTGACCTATGATGAGACAGACTACCCCTTAATTGTCAAAGATGGTGTGATTTACTTTTTAACATTTAGCAAATAGCTTTTTATCTGTATAGTTTAGAGTATGAAAATGGACCTTAAAGGCGAAGTATTGAAATACAAGGTCAAGATGCTTCAAGCCTTGCAAAACTGCCTTGCGACTGGCACAAATACATGGGATGGAGCATATGTTCCGGCTTCGGAATTAAATCTGTAAACACATTTATGGTGGGACAGTATCTAAAGAAAAACTAAACAATGTTTCAAATTCCCTGACGCACAAAAAGCGCACAGACTTCAAAAATCTGTGCGCTTTTTTCTATTGGAACGCTCAAATAATCATTGCATCGGCGGCGGATGTGTGGTACAATAAAAGTGCAAAAAACATAGATGTATCAAGGCTTTTCGAGCTTTTGGAAAGGAACTTCCGCACTCACTTGTGCCGCTGCTGCGGCACATCGCGGATTGGTTCGGGACCATGAGGCCGTGAGTTCGAATCTCGCCACTCGGACCAAAAAGGGAGGCTAAAAAAGATATTGGGTGTAAAAGCCCAGTGTTTTCAAGGCTTCCGAGGCCCGTAGATGAGTAAATCTACGGGCCTCATTTTATCGATATTTGACCTTGCGCTATTCACTCTGATAAGAGTCAAACCCGCGGGTATCAGATGATATAGAGAACGGAAAAGAGCGGCGGTGTTTCCTGCGGGGAATATTTGCCGCTTTTTCTTTTCTGCCGGAATCTCAAAAGAGGTTCCGGCTTTTTCATTTTCAGGGGAGGAATGAGTTTGGAAAATAAATATTTTGCAGAGTTAGCCCGCCGCCTGCGGGCAGCTGGAATCACCGCAGGCCATCCGGAGAAGAACCGGCTGACAGTGCTGCTGAACAACCAGCCGGTTCTCTCTGTTTCGGCGGGGAGTGATGTGTTCCTCCTCCCTGCCGGAAGCAATCAGCCGGAAGCCGGTGAACTATACCATAAAGTTGCCCAGACTGCAGATGAAGTGTATGCCTATGTTGAAGCGGTCCAGACCGCCCCCCTCCTTCATGCCAGCGGTCTGAGTGAGAAATTCCATCTGCTGGCGGATTTTGGCGGCGCAGTGCTGGCTGGGCGTGAATTGGAAAACGGCTGGGGTTATCAATTTGTCACATGGATCTGGGATCATGACAGGACCGGGGTGAGTCATGGACATTATTATGAGGAGGATTTCCAAGGAGCCAAACAGGACTTCGCCGTCCGCTCCGGGCTGATCTCCAAAGCCCAGCTTTTTTCACCGGAGGAGTTAACCCAGCTCTATCGGGCCACAGATTATCTGCTGGATGAGGGACCTGAGCCGGAGGATGGCCAGCTCAAGGCCCTGCAGACTTCAAGAACAAAGATCGAATACACCGTCCCGGATCTGGCAGAGCGTTTGGAGCAAAGCCAGGGACAGGAACCACAAATGAATCTGTAAGAGTACCGGAAGAACGGGGCCTGCATCTGCTGATAGGCAGATAAGCAGGCCCCATTTTTTATGCGGAAAGGAACAGCAATGACAAAATATTTTTCACAAGACACTCCGTTGGCCGGTTTGGAACGGATGATGATGAGTGTTCCCGGCTTTCAGAAACGGGGCGGCGGGATGATGGTCCTGTGCAGATTCCATTACAAAAAAGAGGATGTGGACTGCACCTACTGCCGGAGCTATATGCGGCACACCTGTCAGGAATCTGTTTGCCCATACATTCCGGAGCGGTTGGAAGCAGGGACTATTGGCTATCAGGAGCTTGCGGAGAGATGCCTCCGCATGGCAGGCCACCAGAAGTTATGGAAGCGGGCCAGCTCTCTTTCCAAAGGGAATACGCTTCCTCTTGCGCTGGAACCGGCCCATCGGCACAGGCTGTCTGAGTGGCCGGAGGCCGGCACAGCCTCTATCTGCCCCCAGAAGCTGGCGGCGGTTTATCTGCTCTCCTCCCGCATCGGGCTCTGGCGGAGAGTGCTTCCCCATATATCTCACGGCAGGATCGACTTCTCCTCCGTTTCCCTGCGGGGGATCGACCCGAGGGACTATCCGGTGTACAGAGCAGCCAAGGGCCTCTACTGCGGGAAGCTGCTCATTACCTCCGCAGAATTGGCGGACGAGGAACAGGTTAGCAGCGAAGCCTTCGGTGATATTCTCAACGCTATGCTGATCGCCCGGTATGGAAAAACGATCATAGCTGCGGAGGTGAAAAAATGAGATATGTGCTCCAAGTGGTACTGAGCAACGCCCAGCATCCGGAATATGGACAGGCCACGATCCCCTTCCCCATTCCCAATCAGAACTATGACAGCACGATAGAGCTGTTGGGACCCCTGGAGATCGGCGATACACTCCGGCAGGATTGTCAGGTGGATGAGTTGGACAGCTTCTATACCGTCCTGAACACTCTGATCGGCACACAGGTCACCCTTGATGAGCTGGACTATCTGGCCAAGCGGCTGGACAGCTTCGATGACGGAGAGGCCGCCCAGTTCCAGGGGATGGCCCACAAGCTGGGGCTCTCGGAAATAAAGGATCTCATCAATCTGACCTTCTGCTGTCAGAAGATCACTGTGATCACCGATTTTTCCGACCTTGAAAAAATCGGGCGTGAACATTACATGAATTTGAATGGGGGCTGTGCCAGAACAGAAGATCTGGAGGCGCTGGATGGAACCGAAACCGCCTATTTGCTCATCGACAGCGAAGCCGGGACAGTCACCCCCTACGGCGTGGTCTACGACAACGGCATGAAATTGGAGCCGCTCTACAATGGGCGGCAGTTTCCGGAATATCTTTATGACAACAGCGGCATGGGATTGAAAATTGTACCGGCAGAAAACCAAGCCCCGGAGCTGCTTTGGCTCCCCGCGTCAGAGCAGCAGATTCGCCGCACCCTGCTGCGGACAGGCTGGCAGGATCCTGACCATGCGGACTACACGATAGATGTATTCCTGCTTCAGAAAGAGGTCGGCGAGATACTGGATGAAAAGCGGGACAGCCTGGATTCACTCAATGCCATGTGCGGAGCCATTGCAAAACTGGATCAAAAAGACAGGGCCAAGCTGGAAGCTGTAATCATATTCGCAGAACCTGAGAATGCCGGTGAGATCTGTCGTTTGGCTGAAAATCTGGATCAGTTCGACTTTATTCCCGGCGTCCACACTCCAAAAGAATATGGGAAATACATGATCCAAGAGTCCGGCCGGTTTGGATATGATGACCATCTGGATGCCTTCTACGATTATGAGGGCTATGGGCAGCACCGCATCCAACAGGAAAATGGCCGTTTCAGCGCCTATGGTTATGTGTCCTATTTCGGAGTAATGGCTCTGGAGGAATTGATGTCGGAAGACCCGGCCGAAGCATATCAAGCGCAACAGGGCCTTCAGTGGGGGAGAATAGAATGAGGCATCTGAAATTGAGGACCATCTGTCGTGGTGGTGTTCATAAAGAAATCGGATTGAATGGTGCAGCGGTAATCAGCTGTATTTTCAAGGCCAAAAAATTCAGATAGCTATTGCTGTCAGAGTGTGGTAGTGTTCGTGTCGAATACCGAATGACTGGGGATAAGGAGGTGCAGATATTGAGAATGACTTTAGATGAACTGATCAACGCTATGGAACCGCAAGCCCGGAAGGATAAAGCCCTAATCTCCAAATGCGTTGACGGCCTGACAGAATATGCCGCAGAGCTGCGGCAGAAAGCAGGAGATGCAGGCAAGGAACAGATTTCCGCCCTCCGCCGCTTGGTAGACGAACTGGCAGGCTACTGGGGCTTAGATGCCAAAACAGTAGACCATGTGACGGCCTTTGACCGGAAGATACAGGAAGTGGATCAGGCAGTTCACCAATGGACTCCTACACAGGAGCATAGGGACGCTGTGATACAGGGGTTATACCTCTACGCGATTGATATGATTTCCAGTCTGGGGTCCGATGGCGCCAGAGAATCGGTGACAGAATGTGAAAGGCTGATGCGGGAAATTGCTGGATTCTGGGGCTATGAGTCTCCTGCGCTGGATGATTTATACGCCCAGATAAGAGCCTCCCTCAAAGATCAGGAAGCATGGGAAAATACGGTGGAAATAGGAGGGATACAATGACCATCAATGTCTGGAGCGATTCCATGCAGCACATCGAACTGCTTGGGAAGCCCGCTTTGTTTTCAGATTCAAGGGTGGATCGATCTACCGTGCCAGATGGCTGGTATGTCTACGATCTGCGTGGCAGTGACTATGACCCCGATTTGATCAGTACGCTGGAGGCGCGGGTTATCGTCAACTATGCTGGTTCCATCCTTACGCCGGAACCAGTCATCTTCCCCGATGGTCAGGATTACCTTGATGTTAAGGGACAAACCGATTTTCTTGATGAGGAAATCACCCTTATAGATTTTTGCCGCCAGCATGAAATGCCAATCCCCTCCCGTTATCAGATCAGGCCCGCTTCTTTCGATGAAGCGGGCCTTTTCTATGCCATGAAGCCGGAGGAGGACCAGCGGCTTGGCTGCATCGGTCATGTCCGAATGGACTTTGGTCACCGGGGGAAGGAGTTCTGGCATACATGGTGGCCCCGAGGCCCCGAGGAGCTGAATTCTCCGGAATTCAAGGCGGAATTGCAGCAGGTCGTGGATGAACTGCGTACCGGCGTCCTGAAGGACCTGTCCAGCATGAGCAAATACTGCTGGAGCCACGGCGGTGAGGTTGGCAACTGGCCATCGAACTACGGCTACATCGTAGAGACGGAGAATTACCGCTACTGTCTGCGCTGCAACCCTGTCCCCGGCGACTATCAGGCATACCTGACGGCCTTTGATCTCCGAGTCCAGCGGCAGAATCTGGCGGAGCAGGCGGCGGTGATAGGCCGGGTGACATTTGCCAGCGGCGAACAGCAGGAATATACGGATGCGGAGACTTTCCTCCAATGCATCCGAGATGAGCTTCCGAATCACCCTGTTACCGGCTTCCGCTACGAAACCCTGACCGATGATCCCGCAATCCGCAAGCAGGTGGACGATATCCTGTACGACCTCTACGGCGAGGAGAATCCCCGCCCGCTGGAGGATTATGAAAATACGCCCCAAGAGGGCATGACGATGGGAGGAATGACCTGATGAACAATGTGCCGAGAGAATGGCTGGCTTTTCTGCGGAACCAGTACCCCGCTGGGAGCCGAATCAAGCTCAGAGAGATGAAAGATCCGTATCACCCAGTGCCGTCCGGCACCATGGGCACGCTGGAAAGTATCGACGACATCGGACAATTCCATGTGAAGTGGGACAATGGCAGTTGTCTGGCCCTAATCATCGGAGAGGACAGTTTTTCCGTCCTGCCGCCTGAGCTCACCACTATGAAGTTGTATATGCCCCTTACAGCCGATCTCTATGAGCGGAACGAATGGGGCGACATCGAGGACACCGGCACAGAATTGGAGGGTAACGGCCTCCGTAATTACGAGGGCCAGATACTCAAGGCCCTCGTTGGAAACCGTATGCCGGAGGAAAACGAAAACGGCATCATGCACTGGTATGATGTGGATGATGAGGTCAACAGGAAGGTGCGTTCTGCTGTGTTCACCGTAGAGGAGCGCAATGGACAGCTCTGGGGTGTGGCAGAATGCCGCGTGGTCGGAGAACTTTCCGCCCACGAACTGGATACCCTCAAGGAGTACATCTCAGGTCAGGCATCGGACGGCTGGGGCGAAGGCTTTGAACAGCGTGAGATTTCTGTGGATGGCGGAGAGCTCTATGTTCATCTGTGGAACAGCGATGACTGGAGCATCCAGACAGAGAAAGAACTGTTTGCGCCCAGAATTGCAAAGGGACTGCCGGAACTGTGCTTCTCTACCTTGCTCACCACCGGCCAGCTGATCTGCATCAAGCGCGGCGAAACCGGGTACTACCCCTCTGATTGGGATACCGGAGATAAAGAGAAAAATGTAGAACTGGCTGACCAGCTGAATGAGGAGATGGGTGTCACCATGTGGCAGCGTAAGGCCATGGAGGTGGGCAGTATGTGCGGTTGGGATGTCCCCGGCGCAGATCCCAAAGCCTATGAGCAAGAGCCGATGGGCATGACGCTCAGTTAGGAGGTGCCGAATTGGATTATCAGAAAAAAGCGTTTGAGGTTGAAATCAGCAACGGCGGACCCAGAGGATATGAAACTGCTATCACACTGAAGCTTCCTGCGACCTGGGCAGAGTTTCATGATGCGCTCCAAAAGGCGCGGATCCCCGATGGCCGGAATTGCGGCATTGAGCTGACACGAAGTTGGTGGGCCGGCCTCTCCTCCGAACTCATCGGTGGCGCCCAAAATCTCTATGAACTGAACCTCTTTGCAATGCGGCTGACCATGCTGACCAGTGTGGAACTGCTTTCCATGGATGGCCTGCTGAAAATGGAACAGGCCCGTGGCACAAAATCCATCCCGATTCCCAGGCTTATCAACCTTACATTCAATGCAGACTGCCATATTCTCCCCGATGTTTTCAATGATGAAAGCCTGGGGGCGTTTTTGTATGAAAACGAGATGCTTACGAAAGAGGCCATGTGCCTGCTGGACACCACCGAACCGGGCAGCGGCTATCATGGGCGTCTTCTGGAGGTCTTTGGCGAAGAACATCGCCAGACCATCGGCGGCGTATTTACCAGCTGCGGCTATATGGAATCAAATGGAGAGTCGTTTGAGGAAGTGTATCGGCCTGGTCAGATGGCCTATTTTGACCGGTCAGGCTCTCCGGTGGTGCTGGAAGTGACCATGGGCCGTTTTGACGACCCGGCGTATGACAGCGATAAAAGCATATTTCTGAATCTTCCTGCTGTCGGAAACGCCATAGGGCAGGCCATTGATAAGGTGGGGGCCAACTCCGAGAAGGAGTGCGGGTTCCAGTGCGTGGAATGCCTGATCCCCTCCCTTCGGGAGATGATTAACGACGCAATAGCAGATGCAGGTGGGCTTGCCCCTGCGGAAAAAATGGCCACCCTGCTCAAACAGAAGCAGCGTATTTGGAATGAGGACGCCATTATAAAATATAAGGCGATTCTGGAAGCAAGCGGCTGTTCCGGCCTGCAGGATGCCATCCGATTGATGGAGGATCTGGACCAATATGAGCTCCGTCCAGATGTGGCCCAACCATGGGGTTATGCGGAACTGGTGCTGCGGGAGAAATACCCGGATCTGCCGGAGGCTCTTTTCCAGACGGGTCAGTCAGCGGAGATCGGCAGAAAGCTTCTGGAGGATAGAAATGGTGTCATCACAGAATATGGGCTGATCCGCAGACTGGACGGTCAGCCCGTTCAGTCTCTCCATGAAGCCCCGGAGCAGAACGGAATGGAGATGATCTGATATGGCAGAAGAACAGGCACTTGTTCAATTGATGGATACACTGGACGGACTGGAACTGACCAAATCTGAATACGAGTGGCTGGAACAGCGGTTTGCCGCCATGACGGAAAAGGAGCAGCTCCTGTTTCGCGGTGCGATGAAGCTGGAGAAGCCTGAAACAGCCAGCGAAGCCATCGATATAGCCGGTCAGCTTCACTGCTATGAGCTGTTTTACAGCGCCGGGGACGAGGACGCTTTGGGCCAGTTTGTTATGAAGCATCTGGAGCAGGTTCCGGATGCTGCCCGCCCCTATTTCTCTCCCGCCTATGTTGGGCAGATGTTCCGGCAGGAAGGAGCCTCCGGCGTGTTTTGCGAAGGCCATTATATCCGGCGCAGTGCTGCCCCAAAACATCAACCGGATAAAAACCTCTCAGAACTCCCCACAACCGGCGATTACGCCATCCGTATCAAGCTGGCCAGCCGCTCCAATATGGAAGGTGTCTGGATAGGCTTTCCCGACGCCGGGGAATACACGGATCCCCATTATCCGGATGAACTGCTTTTGGGCATGGACGCAATGCAGGCAGAGAGCCTCAACGAGTGCATCGCTTTGGAGGTGGACTGCTGTCTGCCCCAACTGATGGATATCCTTTCCCAGTATGACTCAGCCAGCGAACTTGTGCGCCATGCCATTGACTTTGGATATGTATGGGCAGAACAGGGCCAGGGTGAGGCGTACTGGATGGATAAATGGCAGGCTGTTCTGGAACTGGAGGACTGCCACCGGCTGGATCAGGCATTGGACTTTTCCCAGAACCTCCAGCACTTTGCCTTCATACCCCGAGGGGTCGAGCTTGGCAGATTCGGCTTCGAGCTGGCGGTCAAAAGTGGGATTATTGACCGAGACAGCTTTCTGTCCAAATGCTTTGACGGAAAGAGCTATGCCGAATGGTATATCCAAAAGCATGGTCTGAGCGCCACCGACCACGGCTATGTTGCATGGAATGGAGGGGAACTCCGTTACGAGTACAGTGATTTGGGTGGATCGCCGATGACAGCCCAGACAATGTGAAGGCGGTATTTTTATTGGATTTTGGTATCGCTATTCCATAGAGTGTGTGATAGTGTTGTGGAGCAAATAGGAGGTGCTTCCAATGGATGAGCGAAAAGAGATCCTGCAGGATACCATAGACCGCCTCATCGAAACCGCTTTGCAGGAGCTGGATCAGAAGCTGCCTGAAGCTGGCGGGGAGGCTGCTCTCTCCCACATCAGCGACCAGATCCGACAGGACGCACAGCTGGATGAACAGCACCGCAAACTGATGCTGGATTATATCCGGCAATTGAATCAGGTTACTTGCCGCCAGTGCAGACACCTCTACCGCCAGGGAGCATTGGACTGTGTCCTGCTTCTGCGAGGGTTGGGGGTGATCCGGTAACAACAGAATAAGAACACACAGGGGCCGTTTTTCCGCAAGGGATAACGGTCCCTGTTTTTTTGCGCCCTTTTTCGGAAAAACGCCCCGGAAAGGAGGCATCCATGCAGAAGGAACTGCTTGCGGAGCATCTGAGGCGATACCATCCGGGTGCTTTGTGCGCCGCAACCAGCCGGGAATTGGAACGGACCTTTTCCATCAAGGGCACAGAGCTTCGGCAGCTTGTCAATCAGCTGCGCCGGGCCGGGATCCCGATTGCCAGCAACTCCAGCGGCTATTTTTACGCCGCCACCGAGCAGGAGGTGCGGGCAACCATTGGGCATCTGACCCGCAGGATCAGCGGTATCGCCGCCGCCATCCACGGTCTGAACCGCTCCCTGGAACAGTTTGACACCGACCAGACCCGCCTGCCCCTGAAGGGGGGTGATGGCAACTGAACAGCTTCATGTCCTGGATCGGCGGCAAAAAGGCCCTGCGGGAGCTGATCGTGAGTCTGTTTCCAATATACTACGAGCGATACATTGAAGTCTTCGGCGGGGGTGGCTGGGTTCTCTTTCACAAACCACCCGGAAATGATTTCGAGGTCTATAACGATTTCAACGGGCTACTGGTCAATCTCTACCGCTGTGTCAGGGAAAAACCGGAAGAACTCATGGAGGCCCTGCGGTTTGTGCTGAATGCAAGAGAGGATTTCGATGCTGTCCGGGCGGCGCTGGCACGGGACAGCCCCGCAAGTGATGTCCAGCGGGCTGCATGGTTCTATCAGCTGATCCGTTATTCCTATGCTTCGGGATTGACCAGCTTCGGCAGCCAGCCCCACGATATCCGGTCTAATTTTCCTCTAATTGAACAGGCCCACCGCAGGCTGGCGAAGGTCGTTATTGAGAACAAGGACTTCGAAAAGCTGATCCGCCAGTACGACCGTCCGGTGAGCTTTTTCTATCTCGACCCGCCCTACCATGCCACAGAGGGGTATTACCAGAACATCGGTGAGAATGGATTCACCGAAGCAGATCACATCCGTTTGAGGGACACCCTCCTCTCCATCCAGGGAAAGTTCCTGCTGTCCTACAACGACGATGCTTTTGTGCGGAGGCTGTACGACCAGCCGGGAATTTTTCTGATGGAAACCACCCGCATCAACAACATCAAGCAGCGGTACGACAATGGGTGCCAGTTCCCGGAGTTGATCATCGCCAACTATGATCCGCAGGAGAGAAACCGGACAATGCCCTCCCAAATGACACTCTTTGACGGAAATGGGGATGATTTGCTTGCACGAACATCAAAATGAGCTGGAGAAGCTCCAAAAGGCGGCCCTGCTGATTGAGGAAATGAGTATGGGCCGTTTGAAGGTCTGCCCCAGCACGGTGGGCCATGTATATATCCGTCCGGAGAGCGACGCCTATATCGGGCTGCAGATGCAGATAGCGCCCGAATCCACTCCGGGACGATATGCGGTTACCTTCACCGCCTTTCCTCGCAGGATGGGTCTTGAACTGGGCTCTTCCGGCCTGCGCCGGCTGATGACTGAGGTCAACCAGTCCTACGCCCTTCTGACCGCATTGGAAATGCAGAAATATCGCCCCACCCAGTTGGAACTGGAGCAATTCCGAGAATCCATAATCGAACAGCAGGAATCGGAGCAGCTGCTCCCACTCCTGAGCCCAAAGCTATAAGGAGGAATACAATTTGAAGTTTGTAAAAGAAGTGACCGGAGAAAAGATGGCCATTCCTGCCGCCGCACTCAAGCTCTGCGGGTTTGAAAACGGGGACAAAGCGGAACTTCATGCACTGCCCAGTGCCGCCATTATCCTCAAGCAGAAGATGACCGCTATGGAGGTGATCCAGGCTATGGACGCCCTGCACCAGCTGACTGTGGACCTTAGCGTGCATCTGGCCAGAGCCAGCGGACCTTGCGACGGCTGTGATGGCGACTGTCCCTTTGACGGTCTGGATGGACAGGAGATCGCTCTGCCCGACTATCTGCGGGATGAAGCTGGAATCCCGGAGAATGCCAAGCTCTGCGCCTATGTAGACGAGGAGGAGAATACCGTCACCATCGCAGAAGCTGGATATGACCATGATCTGCGGGATGTGCCGCCTTATCTGCTGGAGATGCTTGCCGCCAGCGGGATCTGCATTGGAGAACTGGAGGAGCGCCTTATGCTGGAGGATACCGTTTATGGAGTTTAATACCGTGGGTGAACGGAATGCGATTGGATGGCGTTGAGCATTGGGATCACTTTCAAGATGAAACCATTTACTGGTTGGACCTGTCCGATATGCCGGAACCGATTCAGCAGGCGGCAAGGCGAATTGATGGAAAGGCATACAATGATCGATGCTTTGGTATATGTGTTGTCCATGATCTGGCCACAAATGAGTATGCCGTTGTTACCGAAAGCGGAACTTCTCCGGAGGTGGATCGCAACATTTTCTATGTTGACAATGACGGAGATAAGCACTGGTTTCAGGCAGATCTGCCCGATACGCTCGTTAAAGAGATGTTTAGCTGTTGTGAAGATGTCCACGCCGGCAAGCTTCTCCCCCAAGGATATCAAGCCCTGTCCAGCGTCCTCTTTGATAATGAAACCGGCTTTGTCAGCGGTGAAAACCAGGCAGCTAAATCTCCCTTTTCCACCTGGCAGCTTCGTATAGATCATGGGCATCCAGAGTATTACACACCTCACTATCACACGGACAGAGAGAGTGCGGAACAGGATCTGAATGGCCGGGTTGCGGAATATAAGCGGTATCACACCATCCGGGAGAAAAACGGTGAATTTGCGTATCTTTACCCCTACTCCAAGGCAGAGGCTGGAAGGCGTGGGGAGTTGGACAGGTGGGAGGAGAGTTTCCGGGCCAATGTTTCCTGCGCCAGAGAGATTGAGGCGGCTATTCGCGGTTATTCCAGTGGCGATGGAATACTTCAGCCGGGGACTGCCCGAAACATTTTGGAGCAATGGGGCTTCAAACGGACCAATTTTGTCCTTGCCAATACGCTCCAACAGTTGGGCCCTATCAAGGATCGGCTCAGCGAGGCAAACCGGAACTGGCAGCGTGGGGCATATATCCCACAGGATGGCACAAACCGGTACTTTGCGGTAGACACGGCTTTGATTTGCATGGACCAGTTCATCAGTCAGGTCCGGGATGCGTATAAGCAGTTGGAGCTGCTGGGGCCTGAGCACTGCGAATCTGGTTCCTATGAAAAACTGGACTATGAGGGCCGGGTTCTGGTCCTTGCCCCGGACACCCTCAAGGAAAGTTATTGGAACCAGCGAAGTCAGCTCTGGTACGCCCATGACGGCTTTGGCTGTACTCCTGGGGCCATCGGGCGCAGCATCCGCTGCACCTGTCTGGGTGATGGCGAGGAAACCCGCTGGAACCGGACAGATTTCATTGGTGTGCTGAAGGAGGAATGCCTCCCCCAATGGGCGGCAGAGGCCCTGAGTAAGCTGACCGAGGGCAAAGAGCAATCCCATACCCAAGGAGGGATGACGATGCAGTAAAGGAGGAATGCCGCCATGCGGAGTGTAGAAATCAGGAATGGCCGTCTGTTCTATTATGGCAGCGCAGTTGGCTATCTGGAGGGGGATGGCCTCACGGCAGACCCCATGTTCCGCCGTGAGGACTTGGAAAGGTGGCTGGAGCGTAAAAATCTTCCGGTCCGCTGGGTGGATGGAGTGTACGACCGGCTGGCCAACGGGGAGTCCATTCAAAACGCCCAGCCCCTCAAGTCCCTGCGGATTTGGCAGCTCAAGCCAGATACCCCCATCGAAATGCGCTTCATTGGGCTGGATCGGATGGCCAGGGAGTTCGATGGCCCCAACCCGAGCCAATACCGCATTGCTTATGATGGACAGGCCGAAAGCCAAGAACTGGAAGACATCTGGAACAAGTTCTGCCGCAGAACACTGCCCGGAGGAGATCATCCTCTCGCTATCTCAGATGTGATCGAGCTTTATGATGTCGATGGAAGCGCATTCTACTATGTGGACAAGCGGGAAATCGTCTCTGTGGACTTCACTCCAGTCATCCATGAAAACATGAACACACCGGAGCCGTCCAGAAAGGATGGATCAGATCAAAGACTGTTTCAAAAGCTGGAACAGGAGTACCTTGCTTATTTGGAACCGCTGCGCTCCGCCGCCCTATCGGAGCTTCTGGAAAAGGCTGGCGAGATTGCCGATACACAGGCAGTGTATCGCTGCCTGTGTGAAAACACTGGCCTGTCAACAGAACAGAAGGAAAAGCTGGCCACACTGGAACAGCCACTCCAGGCCATCCGGGATCGCTGGCGCCAGACGCATCCTACCCCAGAGCCGGAGCTGCTGGAGGCTTGTGAGGCGCTTACAACCTCACAGCAGCAGTCTGAGGAAACACCCGCGCTTTCCATGACCCTATGATTCCAGGGCAGCCGTGGGCTGTCCATTTTTTATAAGGAGGAACGCTACATGAAGTATCTGAAAAACGCTGTCCATTCCATGAAAGAGCTGCCTGTTTCTCTCCGCGCCGCCCTGTCCAATCGCAGCGGAGAGGGTTATGTGGACACCGCCGTGAAGATCCTGATGGCGGTAGTCATCGGTGCTCTGGTGCTGGCTGGGCTGTACGCCCTGTTTGACGACACCGTTATGCCCACCCTGACCCGGCGCATCCAGGAGATGTTTAACTACGCCGGCTGATCCCGGCCAGAAAAAGAAAGGAGCAGCGTATGTCGAAAACCGTACAGAAGTCTGGCGCCCAGCCTGCTGTCCGGCAGGACAGCCACGCCGTCTATCCCACTCATTACTCAGTGAAAATCCACTCCCTGCGCCCGGAGGGAAGCTGCCGTGCCACCGCCTCGGTCAACATCAACGGCTGCTTTGCCGTCCGAGGCATCAAGGTCATGGACAGCTCCAAGGGGCTGTTTGTCTCCATGCCCAGCTACAGGGCCGGAAACGGTGAGTACAAGGATATCTGTTTTCCCTGCACCAAAGAGGCCAGAGCAGAGTTTGATTCGGCTGTTCTGGATGCCTACCAGCAGGCTCTTGTGCAGGCCCAAGCTCCGAATCAGAGAGGTCTGGAAGCGCCGGACCCTACCAAGGGGCCGGCGTATGATGCCGGCCCTGCCATGAATATGTGACTGCAGAATAAGGAGGAAAATACCATGAAGAATCGGATGAATAAGCTGGCAGGCAAGATGAACAGCATGATGATCTGTGCCCATGCAGCCCTGACGGACCGGAGAGGTGAGGGCTATGTGGATACCGCTGTGAAGATCCTGATGGCGGTGGTCATCGGCGCTCTGGTGCTGGCTGGCCTGTATGCGCTGTTTGGCGATGTGGTCATGCCCACCCTGACAGAGCGGATCCAGGAGATGTTTGATTATGCCGGATAATCCTCTATGGATGTTCCGGCCATTCCTCTCACCCGCGCCGCTGCCACTGGAAGTCATCTCACAACTGCAGGAACCAATGAAAGCCCTCCAAATGTGGCTGTTTTTCTCCCTGCTTTTGGTTGGCGCCATCTTCGACTGCCAGAAACGCCTGATCCCAAACACACTCTGTGCCCTGATTACCATGGTGGGGCTGCTGGTCTTTCATCCGGCCCAGTTGATGGGCCCGCTGGCGGCCTTGCCTCTGTTGGCTGCGGCTATGCATAAGCCCGGTTCCATAGGCGGCGGTGACATCAAGTTCACCGCCGCCTCCGGCTTTGTACTGGGAATTACAGACGGCTTGTGGGGCATGGCGCTTGGCCTTGCCCTTGCCGCACTGTTTTATGCAATCAACTGGAGCACACAGAAGTTTCGAAGAAGAAAGTGCGCGGCGCCCAGCCAGACAGCCTTGCCTCTGGTGCCGTTCCTTTCCTTTGGATTTGCTATCATTTACATTTTGAATTATGGAGGAACGCTATGAAGAAGCTGAATAAAAAGGCCATTCTCACCATCACCGGCATTGCCTTGCCCCTGGGGGCTGCCGCTATCCTGATTCCCAGGCTGCGTAAGCGCCGCCGCTGCAAGCGGACCAGCGCCTGACCGGGCGGCATTCATTCCGCCATTCCCATAACAAATCTTGACTGAGGAGGACCTGCCAATTATGAGTCTGTTCAAAAATCGAACCGTTGTCGGTGTTATCTGCATCCTGCTCTCTCTGGTGATCTGCTTTGGTGTGACGCCTCTTTTCAATAAGAGTGTCAGCCAGAAAGAACAGATCATCCGGGTAACTCAGCCAATTCTGGCTGGTGAGGAGATCACTGCCGATATGGTGCAGGCTGTAGAAGTGGGCGGCTATAACCTGCCCGAAAATGTGATCCGCCTGAAGGAAAATGTCGTGGGAAAGTTTGCCACCGCTGACCTGGCCGCAGGCGACTATATCATCAACACTAAAGTATCTGACGAGCCTGCCGCTGACAACGCCTACCTGTACAATCTGGATGGAAGCCAGCAGGCCATGTCCATCACCATCAAAAGTTTTGCTACTGGTCTGTCCGGCAAGCTGCAGAGCGGAGATATTGTTTCCGTAGTGGCTCCGGATTTCAAAAAGCAGGGCCAGACCGTCATCCCACCCGAGCTGAAATATGTAGAGGTCATCAGTGTCACCGCCTCCTCCGGCTATGACGCCAATACCGGCGAGGCACCCTCCGAAGACGATGAGCGGGAGCTGCCCTCCACAGTAACGCTGCTGGTTTCCCCGGAGCAGAGCCGCGTGCTGGCGGAGCTGGAGGCTGACGGTAAGCTGCACCTGACCCTGGTCTATCGTGGGTCCCGCGAAAATGCCGACCGGTTCCTGGCGGTGCAGAATGAGGTGATTGCCAAGATGTATCCCCCTGAGCCTGCCGGAGAGGACTCTTCCAGCGACAGTGCGCAGCCTGACTCTACAGAAACGGAGGATGCAGAGGTTCCGGATGCTGGATCGACGGATGAAAGCGAGGCTTCCTGATGCTGAAATTTAAGAAAAACGGTATTTTCTCCCGCTCTGCCAGCGAGGAAGCCACAGCCTCGGAGCTTCAGGAGGGCGGCGTAGTGGCCGTCTGGGGCAGCCCCGGCAGCGGCAAGACTACCATGGCGGTGAAGATCGCCAAATATCTGGCGGACAAAAAGAGAAATGTTGTCCTGCTCCTGTGTGATATGACTGCCCCCATGCTGCCCTGTATTTGCCCGGCGTCTGAGCTGGAGTGTGAGCGGTCGCTGGGAAGCGTACTGGCCGCTGCCCATGTGACCGAAAACCTGGTCAAGAACAATCTCATTACCCACAAAAGGCTGGGATACCTGACCATTCTGGGGATGCTCAAGGGCGAAAACGAGTACACCTATCCTCCCTATGGTGAAGCGCAGGCCAGAGAACTCATCGATTGCTTGCGTGAAATCGCCCCCTATGTGGTGATCGATTGCGGCAGCTACATTGCCAATGACATCCTCTCCGCCGTGGCGCTGATGGAGGCAGACTCCGTCCTGCGGCTGGCCAATGCAGACCTTAAGAGCATCAGCTATCTCTCCAGCCAGCTTCCTCTGCTGAAAGACGCCAAGTGGGATACGGATAAACAGTACAAAATCGCGGCCAATGTGAAGCCCCAGCAGGCCGGGGAGCAGATTGGACAGGCGCTGGGCAATGTGGCCTTCATACTGCCCCACTCTGAGGAACTGGAGGCCCAGTTCCTCGCAGGCATTCTTCTCTCCGACCTGACTATGAAGGAAAGCAGGAGCTTCCGCAAGGAGATCGAGCAGGTATGCCGGGAGGTGTTTTCATGTTAGGACAGAAGCGAAACGATTCTCTGTTTGGTCCCGGCAGCCGCACCATTGAGGCCCCGCAATCTGTTTTGGAGAAGCAGGAGGCTGCGTTGGAGGGATCTCCTCTGGATGAGGCGGTTCAGCCACCCTTTGAGACCCAGGCCCCGGCGACAGCATTCACCGATGCAGATGACCTGCCCCGGCGTACTATTGCCACGGAAGCAGCTGCTGGCCAGAGGGTCCACTCCCTGTTCTTCACACCGGAGAGTGAGAGTAAGGATTTCAGTTCTGTACTGCAGGATGTTCAGGAATATATCTCCGGCAAATATTCCACCCTCATCACAGATGGTGTGGGAGCGGATACCAAGGAGCAAATCAAGCGATACATCAGCAAATATGTCCAGGACCGGCGAATTGCTGTCAGGGATTTGTCCGGGGAACAGCTGGTGGACGCTCTCTACACCGAGATGGCCGAGTTTGGCTTCCTCACCAAGTACATCTTCGGCTCCGGTATTGAGGAGATCAATATCAATTCCTGGCGTGATATTGAAGTTTTGTATTCCAGCGGCCAGATGGTCAAGCTGGAGGAGCACTTCGACAGCCCCGACCATGCCATCAATGTGATCCGCAGGATGCTCCATGTTTCCGGTATGGTGCTGGACAATGCCAGCCCCGCCGTACTGGGCCATCTCTCCAAAAATATCCGTATCGCAGTACTCAAGACTCCGCTGGTGGATGAGGATGTGGGAGTCTGCGCCTCTATCCGAATCGTCAACCCGCAGAATATGCAAAAGGAGGATTTTGTCCGGGGCGGCACAGCCACAGGTCCTATGCTGGACTTTCTTTCCGCCTGTCTGCGGTATGGCGTCTCGGTCTGTGTGGCGGGAGCAACCGGCTCTGGAAAAACCACAGTGGCCGGCTGGCTGCTCACCACGATCCCCGACAATAAGCGCATCTTCACCATTGAAAATGGCTCCCGTGAGCTGGATCTGGTGCGAGAGAAAAATGGCCGGGTCACCAATAGTGTCATTCACACCATCACCCGTGAGTCGGAGAATGCCAAGCAGAGCGTGGATCAGGATATGCTGCTGGACATGGCCCTGCGGTATCATCCCGACATTATCTGTGTGGGAGAAATGCGTTCAGCGGAGGCATACGCAGCGCAGGAAGCGGCCCGCACCGGTCACGGTGTACTGACCACCATCCACTCCAACAGCTCACAGGCCACCTGGCGGCGTATGGTCACACTGTGCAAGAGAAAGCATGAGATGGCCGATGATACCCTGATGGATCTGGTCACCGAGGCGTTCCCTGTGACGGTGTTCGCCAAGCAGTTGGAGGACAAATCCAGAAAAATCATGGAAATCATGGAGTGTGAAACTCTCCCGGATGGCTCCCGCCAATACAATACCCTCTATCGGTTCCGGATCACGGAAAACCGGCTGGAGGATGGAAAGTTCCACATTGACGGCGTCCATGAAGCGGTGTCGCCAATCTCTGAGAGCCTACAAAAACGGTTCGTGGAGAACGGGATGCCTCAGCAGGAGCTGGACCGGTTGATGGAGAGCTTTGAGCAGACGGTACCTGCTGAGTCCAGCCCCCACGCTGAAGGCAGCGCGGTAGCGAAGACCACGGCCGCCACCGACAAAAATACGCTTCAGGAAGGAGGCAAGACTGTATGACCAGTATCCAACTGATCGCCTGCATCGGCATGGTCACAGGCTTTTTTATCCTGCTGCGCCTGTCGCCGATGGAATTCACCGACGGAGTGTTCCGCCGTCTGACCAGCCGGCCCAAAAGCCTCAAGGATGAGATCAACGAACTCACCCACCGCAAGAAGAAATCTTTTCTGCGCCGTGAGATCGCCGACACTCAGAACATCCTCAAAATGACCGGGCGCGAGGCCAAGTTCCCGGCCATCTGCGCTATGTCCCTCCTGCTTTTTGTGGTGGGAGCTTCTGCCGCCATTATGTTGGGCAATTTCTTTCTCGTCCCAGTGCTGGCTGTGGGCATGATGTTTGTACCGTTCTGGTTCATCAAGCTGACAGCTTCCTACTACAAGAAGAACATTGCCGCCGAGCTGGAAACCGCCCTATCCATCATTACTACAGCCTATCTGCGCAATGAGGACATCCAGACGGCGGTGGAGGAAAACCTGGAGTATCTGAACCCACCTGTAAAAAGCGTGTTTGCCGAGTTTCTGGCTCGGATCCAGCTGGTGGACCCGGATGTGGATGCCGCCCTGCAGGACATGGGTACCAAAATCGACAATGCGGTGTTTCGGGAATGGGTTGCGGCGCTTCTGGCCTGCCAGCACGACCGCGGTCTTAAAACGATCCTCACACCCATCGTGGCAAAGCTATCCGATATGCGCATCGTCAACGGCGAGCTGGAAAATATGGTGTTTGAACCCCGCAAGGAATTCATCATCATGCAGGTGCTGGTAGTCGGAAATATCCCCTTGCTCTATTTTTTGAACAGGGACTGGTTCAACACCCTGATGCATACTGCCATGGGTCAAATCATCCTGGCTGTCTGTGCCGGGGTGATTTTCGTTTCCACGGCATTTGTCATCAAGCTGACACAGCCCATTGAATACCGGAGGTGACAGACATGGCTGTTTTGATTTTCCTATTCGGCGCTCTGTTGGCTCTGGGCCTGTTTTTCATTGCGGCGGATTTCCTGAAGCTTCCGCGCCTCGCCACCCAGCGGGCCATGCTTTCCGTTGGCCGTCAGGAGAAAAAGCAGGCCAGGAGCATGGAAGCCCTCCTGATGGGCTGGGCTGTCAAGCTGGCGCCCCACATCCACATGGATGAATATAAGCGAAGCCGCCTCAAAAACACCTTGAACGCTGCGGGCATGGGGATGACGCCTGAAGTCTACTCGTCCTTTGCCATCCTGAAGGCATCTGTTATCCTGCTGGGCATTATCCCATGCCTACTGGTACTGCCCATGTTGGCGCCTGTGATTCTGTTTCTGGGTATTGCCGTTTATTTCAAGGAGATCAGGCGGGCGGATGAAAGGCTGGGTGAAAAGCGAGGCGAAGTGGAAGCCGAGCTGCCCCGGTTTGTGGCCACCATCACTCAGGAACTGGCCGCCAGCCGGGATGTGCTGAGCATGGTGGAGTCCTATAAGCGCAATGCAGGCCAGACCTTTGCCGCAGAGCTGGACATTCTCACCGCAGATATGCGCTCCGGCTCTTATGAGGCCGCGCTGACCCGGTTTGAGGCGAGGTTCAATTCACCCCTCCTGTCGGATATAATCCGGGGACTGATCGGCGTACTGCGGGGCGACAACGGCGTCGCCTACTTCCAGATGCTCAGTCATGACATGAAACAGCTGGAGCTTCAAAGGCTGAAAGCCCAGGCCATGAAGATCCCGCCCAAGATCCGGGTGTTCTCGTTCCTGATGCTGATGTGTTTTCTGATGACCTATCTGGCCATCATTGTCTATGAGATCATCACTTCCCTGGGTGGGATGTTTTAGAGAGGAGGATGCCTGTGGACTACCACAAGGAACTGAAAAAGAAAATGTCGGCCAGCTATGAACGGCAGGTCAAGCAGTGGATGGCGTCCGATCCCGCCCAACTCATTGCGGCGGCGGAAGATATCGCCGCCATCCGCTTCATCCATGAAAACCTGGTTGATACGATTAGTGATGAAGACGCTTCCTTCCTTCTGACTCTGGATGACCCCCTTGGGGATGTGAGCAGCAAATGGGTTGAGGAGAACGGATCTGACATGGTACATGACGATGATATCCATCACTGTATCTGGTCATTGTGGGAAGAATGCACGGACGGCCAGACACAAAAAGAAGATGGTATTTACCAGCTGATCAGCAACGCGGAAAATGAGATGAAAGAATATGCTCACAAGGTAAAACAGCTGTCTGCTGATAAAATTTATCAGCACTCTGCAGAAACCGCAGCCAAAGAAAATTTGCTCTGCTCTATTATTCATGACAGCTATGACCTGGACGATGCGGACTTGGCCAAAATCCTTCAACAGGAGGAACCGCTGGATACACTGTATCAGTTTCTTCTGGGCGGAAAAACCGACCTGTCATCGGAAAGCTCCATTTCAAGCATTTTGAATGAATATAATGCTCAATGTCAGGAGGAAATCGCAACCATGGACACGGGGGTGACGCTGTGCTGAAAAAGATCCTTAGATCAAAGCGCGGCGAGGGATATCTGGATGTGTGTATCCTTGTCCTCTGCGCTATGCTGGTCATTGCGCTGGCGGTGCGGATCTTCCCGGTATTTGTTGCCAAACAGCAGCTGGACACCTTTGCCACCGAGCTGATCCGTGAGGCGGAGATCGCCGGGCGGGTAGGCTCTGAAACCGACCGGCGGGAACAAGCACTGCGGGAGCAGACTGGGCTTAACCCCGATATTTCATGGAGCCGTACCGGGCGTATTCAGCTCAACCAAGAGGTGGCCGTTACAGTCACCTATGAAACCAACATTGGCCTGTTCAGCGGCTTTGGGAGCTTTCCCATTACACTTCGGGCGGATGCTACAGGGAAATCGGAGGTGTATTGGAAATGACCAGGCTGCGAGAAATCCTGCGGGACCGAAAAGGAAACGGCTTTCCATTGGCCATCGCCATCACACTGGCGCTGGTCATCATCTTCTGCGGCATCAGCGAGTACATCCGCCTTCTAATCATTGCCCAGGGGGTGCGAGACGCAGTGCAGACTGCGGTGATCTCCACCGTCAATGACAACTATGACGATGTGTATCATGGTGTCCGGGAAGGTTACTCCGGGGGGTATCAGCCGATGGCCGGAGATTTCGAGGAATCTCTGGACTATGGTGATATTTATGGTAGACTGGAGGAGGTACTGGGCCTGAGCTATCAGGGTGGGACCCGTGTTAAATTCACCGAGGACGGCAAAACCGAGTTTCGGGTGTGGGGACTGGATGTGGATATTGAAAACGCACCTCTGGCTGGCGGGGACAGGGCCGGAAACCGGTTCGTTGCCAATTGCGAAATCGAACTGGAGGTACCTGTTTCCTTTGGAGGCAGACTGCTTCCAGCCATGCGGATCACCGTGGCTACCAGTGCCGGTTATACGCCGAGGTTTTAGCAGTTTTCAAAAAGTTTTCTATTGTCCCCATAGACTTCTGAAACCTCTTGTGGTAGGGTGTGCCTTGAACAAGGAAGTTCTCCACAAGAGGCTTTGGTAAAACAAGGAGGTATCAACCATGAAAAATGCGACCAAGAAATGGCTGATTGTGGCGGGAGGTCTGGCCGCCTGCGCTGCTCTGGTGTTCATCATAGCTGGTCAGTTTGAAAAGAAGCCAGTCAATGACACCCTGCCTCCCCCCAGCTGCTCCTCCCAGGGCGGTGTGATGGTAGATGAGCCGGACAGCAGCATTAGTCCAGAAAAGGATGATCCGGAGATTACGGTGAAGCCTGAGACCCCGGATACTTCATCCACCCCTGAAACCGGGAACAGCGGCAGCGGGGCCGTGGCCTCGGGCACCGAGCAGACGATCCAGGGGGATCCAGAAAAACCGGAATATGATGATGAGGCACTGAAGGATCCGACTCAAAAGCCGGATGGGACCCCGGTAGAGGGAAAGCCAGATGCGGAAGATCATGATACGGTGGAACCGCCTCCTCCGCCCCCGTCCACCAACACCAGCGGTGGCCTTCCTGGTTTTGATAATGTCCCAAATGGCGGTGCCAATCATGTAACCGAAGCAGATGATATGTACGAGAATGGAAATAAAATCGGCATCATGGGCTGATCTCCAGCCTATCAAAAAGCACGGCGGTCGCCGTGCTTTTTGCTTTGCCGGAAAGGAGGATGCATGAAACGAATCTGGAGCATTCTGCTTACGATGACCGTGGCACTCACGCTGTTATGTCCCATGACCGCCTATGCCGCCACTGGCGAGGGCAATATTGACGGTGGTGGCGGTAACTTGGGGGACGCCACCAGCCACGGCAGCTGGAATCCGGGCAACGAAGGCGTTCGGGTGACCATTGTCCGGTCCGATGACCATGCAGTGGTATCTACTCCTATTGATTTGACAAACAGGGCGCCAGCTGCCTCGATCTATCATTTTGGGAAGGTCAGCAAGCTTCAATATACCAACGGGGTTGCATTATCCCCTGTGCAGGGAAGCTATACCTGCATTAAACCAACTCAAGCCGTCCCACGAATTATTAGCACTAATGGCCGAAATAACATCGAAGCCATTAAAAGTTACTTTACAGATGAGCAGGTGATTCGGGCTATTGCCAATTATAGTGGCATGGACTTCGATACTCTCATAGGCGGGGAGTACAAGATCCTTCTGGAACCCATTGCTTATTATAAGTTTGAGGGAGTCATGATAGCCACTACTGCGACCGAAGCGGTCCTCTATGATGAAATCGTGGGAGGCCAGCTCCGCTATTGGATGGGGTCGCTGACCGCCAAAAACCTTCCGCTGTCCATGTTCCTGGAAACGCCGGATCTTGGCTATCCGGCATGGTCCGGAGCGACCAACAAAAACGCCTCCAATGCGGATATCAAGTCTTCGCTTGGGCTTGGTATCGTGCGGTTCGAGGAGCAGCCGGAGGATCCCGTCATCACCACCTATGACTACGAATACCGGGTCAACACCGAGGTTATCACTGCGGTGGATGTAAGCGGCGGCCAAAGCGACCCGGATAACCCTGCCCGTGTGACCTTTACCATCGATGGCCGGGACTATCATGTGGACAATGTCTATTATCCGGAGGGGGATTCCCAGCTGGCATGGGTGCGCTGGACGACACCGGACACTCCCCAGGATATGGTCATCACGGTCCGAGTGTCCGGCCCCGGAAACGCACATGGGACGATCAACTGCAAAATCGTAGACCTGGACCAGAACCCCCCTCCCAATCCAGTGGCAGATGACCGGAACGACTCCTTCACTCCTTCATCCATCCCCAGCCGGGAGCAAAAGACCTCCAACTACTGGACGATTTGGCGTCCCTGGTGGTATGAGTATTGGGTATGGCATGGGGATGATGAGGATGGCTATTGGTGTGATCACGGCTGGTGGGAGTTTGATCTGGACCGTTATAGTGCCAGCCTTTCCGCCACCATGCGCATCACACCAGACAATAAGAATCCCACTGCTGGCAGCCGAAGCATGAAATCAGGATACGGGGTCAATCAGCTGGTCACTACCGATGTGAGCAGCACCCAGAGTTCAGCCACCACTCCGGCCCAGAATGCAGTCAGCTACTTCTCTGAGTTCAACTATGAGATGTTCTGGAGATTGCTGGAGCAGATGGGCGGCGGCTACAATACCCGATTTGAGTTTCAGAAAAACGAGTACAGTACCTACCGGGGCCGCACACATTTTACCCCTATCTGGTATCCGAATGGCTCGTATACTGTGAACACCTGGCTCATCGACTGCTGGACGCCAGCCGGAATGCTGTCCATGAACCTAAGCGACTCACTCACGATCCGGGGCAGTCTCTGGGATGACTGGCACATTGCCCCGCTGGAACCGTAACAGACCGAGATAAATCACTGAAAAGACAGGCCGTGGGATCTCCTTCTTGCCGCCTGCATAGAAATCAAGCCGCGGGGACGATCTCTGCGGTTCTTTCTTTTCGCAAAAAGAAAGGCGGTTTATATGAAAAAGTGCAAGAAACTCCTTGGCTTTCTCCTGACTATTCTCCTGCTGACCTGCCTGTTCAGCACCACGGCCCTTGCTGCGGGAACCGGTGATGTAGCGGGAGCCATCGAGGGAACCTGGTCGGATGCCTCTGAGCAGATCAAGCAGGTGGTAGACAATGTGGTTTTCCCGGTCATCGACCTGATCCTGGCTGTATTCTTCTTTGGAAAGCTGGGAATGGCTTATTTTGATTGTGCGCCCGTAGCGGCGATGTAATAATTTTGGATATGGCAATCCAGCGGGAAAAAGCTCATTAACCCGTCATCACCCGACTTACCTGAGAGGGAAACCTCATAGGGGAAAATAGCACATCGGGAAACTCATAAGTTGGGCAGTTGTCAGCCCACGACTGAATGGGAAGATGAAACGGATGATACAAGGATAAAAGCTATACTGCCTGAAGCGCAGTCCGAGAGGTATTTGTAGGAACTATGGCGAAAGACAGCTATCGCCGTACCGTGCAGCCACAATTCATTAGTCGAGAATATGTGGGTGAGCTTGTGCACGGCTCAACTCCGTATGGAGAAAAGGACGAAAACGCTATCCGACAATCATCTATGCCATTATTACATTGTTAAACGGGGATTGCCTAACCCGAAATGCCGAGGAATCGGCTATGTGTAATGCCTATGTGGTGATAAATTTCAAGGCTACGCCAAGAAAGATGACACTGAATATTCGGCATGGCAACGGAGCCGCCGTAGTAGTCCGAGTGCGGTAACGCCGCACACATGGCGAAGGGTGGCAGCTTGTTATCTTAACAACAGAGAAAGGACGGTGTGTGATACACCATGAGAAATCCAATCAATTTGTTAAGCAGTTTACAAACCCACAGCAACGACAGGTCATATACCTTTGAACGACTTTATCGTAATCTTTATAATCGGGAGCTGTTTATGCTGGCATATCAAAATATCTACGCCAGTCAAGGGAATATGACACAAGGCACCGATGGCAAAACCATCGACGCAATGAGCCTGAGTCGCATTGATGGCATCATTGCGAGCCTAAAGAACGAGAGCTATCAGCCTCAACCATCAAGAAGAACCTACATTCCTAAGAAGAATGGGAAAATGCGCCCGTTGGGCATCCCATCGTTTGATGACAAGTTGGTACAAGAATGTGTGCGGCTGCTGCTGGAAGCAATTTATGAGGGCAGTTTTGCGAAAACCTCGCATGGCTTTCGCCCCAATCATAGCTGTCACACGGCGCTGAACCAAATACAAGTCTGTTTCTCCGGCGTGAAGTGGTTTGTTGAGGGAGATATCAAAGGCTTCTTTGACAACATCGACCACGAAGTCATGATAGGTATTTTAGCGGAGCGCATTAAGGACGACCGTTTTCTGCGCCTTATCCGTAAGTTCCTAAAGGCGGGATATTTAGAGGACTGGAAATATCACAACACATACAGCGGAACGCCGCAGGGTGGTATTATCAGCCCCATTCTCGCCAACATCTATCTGGACAAACTGGACAGGTACATGGAGGAACTGAAAACGCCGTTTGACAAGGGTGCAAAGCGTGCTGTCTATTCTGAAACCTACGAATTGGAAAAGAAGCGGGGCGTGCTGGCGAAGAAATTACGCAATGCCATCACAGAGGACGAACGGCAGATGCTTTCGGAGAAAATCCGTGAGATTGATCGTAGAAAGCTGACAATGCCTTACTCCGACCCGTTCGACGCCAGCTACAAGCGGCTTCAATATGTCCGTTATGCCGATGATTTTCTTGTAGGCGTGATTGGCAGTAAGGAAGACGCAGTAGCAATCAAGGAACAGATTAAGGCGTTTGTAGCGGATATACTTCATTTGGAGCTGTCAGACGAAAAAACACTGATAACCCATTCTAAGAAGAAAGCCCGGTTCTTGGGATATGACATCTATGTGCGCCATTCCACCGCTACTAAGAGAGATAAAATAGGGCGGTTATGCCGTCATCTCAACGGCACGGTATGTTTGGAAATGCCGACAGAAATTATGCAAAGGAAGCTGCTGGACTATGGAGCTATGACCATCGAAAGAACGGTTTATGGCAAAAGTAATTGGAAAGCTAAAGCTCGTTACCACCTCAAAGATAATGATGACCTTGAAATTCTTGACCAATACAACAGTGAGGTCAGGGGCTTTCGCAATTATTACCGTATCGCCAACAATGCGTCTCTCGCAAGCTCTTTTGGCTACATCATGCAATACAGTATGTTCAAGACTTTTGCAACCAAATATCGTACCAGTATGCGCAAGATGATAGCAAAACTTCGTATGGGCAAAGACTTTGGAGTAAGATTTACCGATAAGAAAGGAAAGCAAAAAATACGGTTGTTTTACAATGAGGGCTTTGCGCGAAAATCCATGCAAAAGACTGCCGCTATAGATGCGATACCGAATACGGCAAAGTATTCCAGCAGAACCAGCTTGATGGATAGGCTGTCCGCAGGGCAATGTGAGCTTTGCGGCAAAACTGATGGAGACATTGAAATACATCACATTAGGAAGCTCAAAGACCTGAAAGGCAAAAGCTATTGGGAGCGCTATATGATTGCGAGAAATCGCAAGACAATGGCGCTTTGCCTTGACTGTCACAGAAAATTACACAACGGTAAACTGAATTAACAAGTGGAGAGCCGTGTGCGCTGAAAGGTGCAAGCACGGTTCGGGGGCGAGTGTTCGGAAACCTGCCGCAGTAATGCGGCAAGGCGCTGGGCACTTAGCCTACACCGCAAGCATGGCCAGTTTGAATGGACAGCTCCCGCCATTCTCTTTGCCTGTCTTGTGTTTACACTGACTGCTCCGCTGTATATCTGGACGATTCTGGGGATGTAAGCTGAACCTTGGCCGGAAAACTCAATATAGACCTTGACAGTGCGAAAGGAGTGTGCGTCAATGAACTTTTTTGAGCAGGAGCTGCGGAAAATCATAGGCCAGTCCACTGCGGCCGCTGATGCTTCCTATGTGGGACGGTCCTGTTTTGTCAGGCTCAACCCTGACCTGCGGGCAAAGCTGACCTTTATCACTATGGGGATCGCCTCTCACTATGAGGCACTGAAGATGACGATCCTCAACCGGAAAGAGGGAGAGGTGGACAATACAGTCCTCCGGTTCTCTGACTTGCTGGGGAAAAAGCAGGTGATGAACCCCAACTTCAAAAGCGGGATCTTCCCTTATATCTGGGATGACCACGGCAGCCCCATGTGGTATGTCTACCAGCTGAAACAGGAGGACTACCAGCTGCTTGCGGAAAGTGTGGATGAATACCTGCAGGTGTTCCAGCCCCCAAACTTTGCAGAGCACCCCGGACAGCAGATGTACTAATCAGCCAGAAAGGAAAATCATCACAGGGCCGAGCTGGACACATGGCCCTGCTTTTCTTTTGGCCATTGATAGAAATGCAGCTTGCCTTCAACTGAAAGGGGTGAGAAAACCAGATGTTTATATGGGATTTTGTGCTGGGCGACATTATGGATCAGTTCATCGACTGGGTCTATGCCCAGCTTGTAGGCTTCTTTGGGAATTTTTTCTCCCAAATGGGCAATATGGGCGTTGAACTGTTTGAAATGAGCTGGGTACAGTCCATCGTCCTCTTTTTTTCTTATCTGGCCTGGGCGCTTTATGCCGTGGGGCTGGTGGTGGCTGTATTCGAGTGCGGTATTGAGTATCAGACCGGCCGGGCCAGCGTAAAGGACACTGCTCTGGGCGCTATCAAAGGCTTTATAGCTGTTGGCAGCTTTACACTTGTTCCGGTGGAACTGTATAAGCTGGCGGTCGACCTACAGGCCGGTCTCACCAACGGCATTACAGGATATGGGAGCATCGATGCCCTTGCAACGGGGATCACGGATGCCCTGAGTGCCGGAACTGTTGGCAGTATCGATGCCTCCGGTGTCTTCGGTGGGCTGACCTCTGTGATTACCAGCCCCATCATGGCTCTGTTTTTGATCATCATGATGGGGTATGCCATCGTCAAATGCTTTTTCAGTAACTTAAAGCGCGGCGGTATCCTGCTGATCCAAATTGCTGTGGGATCGCTCTATATGTTTTCCATCCCCCGCGGATACACGGATGGGTTTATACAGTGGTGCAAACAAATCATCGGTTTGTGCCTGACCACCTTCCTGCAGGCAACGATTCTGACCGCCGGCCTGTTGGTGCTGAAAGACCACGCCCTGCTGGGACTTGGCCTCATGCTCTCAGCCGGCGAGGTTCCAAGGATCTGCGGAGCCTTTGGCCTGGATACCTCTACCCGCGCCAATATTATGTCGGCCGTTTACGCAGCGCAGACAGCAATCAATACCACCCGCACAGTGATCCAAACTGTAGCGGCCAAGTAGTCAAGTGCAGCCTCACAATTCAGAAAAGGAGAACCACATGAAAAGCAAGACATTGGAAACAAGTTTGGAACCCGGCGCCGTTCAGACATCCACCTTTAAAAAAAGCTAACTCTTGGGAGCCTCTTCGATGGGATCGGCGGGTTTCCCCTGGCTGGCCTTCACAACGGCATTGAGCCGGTATGGGCCAGTGAAATCGAAGCATTTCCCATTGAGGTGACCAGGGAACGGTTTCCCGGTATGCTCCATGTCGGGGACATCACAAAACTGAACGGCAATGAACTGCCCCCGGTGGATATCATCACCGGGGGTTCGCCATGTCAGGACCTGTCAGTCGCCGGCGCCAGAGCCGGCCTTGCCGGGGAACGCTCCGGGCTATTCATGGAGCAGGTCCGCATAGTGAAAGAAATGAGGGATGCAGATGAGCGACGCGGTAGAGCAGCTCACGCTGTTCGACCTCGATACATGGTCTGGGAAAATGTGCCCGGAGCCTTCAGTTCCGCGGGAGGCGAAGACTTCCGGGTTGTCCTGGAGGAAATTGTCCGAATTAAAGCTCGTACCGGTGCAGTGCCTCGACCTGACTCCGGGCGTTGGGAATCTGCTGGGGCAATCATACTGGGAGATCAATTCTCACTGGCTTGGCGAGTTATGGACGCTCAATACTGGGGTGTCGCCCAGCGCCGCAAAAGAATCTTCCTTGTCGCAGATTTTGCAGGGCGAAGTGTCCCACAAATATTATTTGAGCAGGACCGCCTGCTTGGGGATCCTGCGCAGAGCCAAGGCGAGAGGCAAAGAACTTCCGCCGCAGCTCAAGAGAGCATTAGAGATTCAAGCGGAAGCAGGGCAGAAAGAATAGATGGATCTGAGGTTTTCGCTTTCCACATCAATCAGCGGGAGGAAACCATTGATCTCAAAGGAGTATCCGGCGCATTGATGGCCACGACCAATATGCAGATGCAGACTTTTCTCGCTGAACCGATGGCCTTCGCTGCAAACCAGAGGGATGAGGTACGGGATCTGCACGATGTGGCCGCCGCCCTCGGCGCCCAGCCCGGAATGAAACAGCAGACCTTTGTGGCTGGAATCGTCAGTAAAGGAAACGGCGATTGCTTTCTGACTCCCGATTGCCACACCGCACTGACTGCCGGCGGAGGGCAGGCCGGACAAGGATATCCATGTATTTTTGCTGCTGGATTTTCTGCTGGCCAGGGTGCGGAAGCTGGTGGGATCGGCTATCAGGCAGAATGCGCTCCTACCCTGAAAGCCTCTGAAAGCGGCTCCAATATGGTGCCTTCCGTCCTATGCCTCAATGATCAGGGGGGCAGTGTGATGGACTGCAGTGAAGATGTGGCCGGTACGCTCCGGTCGCAGGAGCATGGGCATCAGCCGTTGGTATTAGCCACCCAGCAGGGTGGCGCAGAGATAGAGGTTGACCTCTGTCCGGCCATTACTGCTGCGGCAGGCACAAGCGGTAATAATCAACCTGTTCTCTTTGAAAACCACGGCATCGACTCCCGCTATACCGGACCGCACCCGGTTGCTCCCACCATGTCTGCCAGGTATGGGACCGGCGGAAACAACCTGCCATTGATTGCCCATGAACACACGGTATTCAGCCGCCAGCGAGTGGATGTCTTTCATCCGGACGAGGTGGTCAGCACCCAGAGCGCCCGGCAGCACAAGGATGCTACGGACCTTGTTATGGAAGTAGCCGGATTGGACTGCAGAAACGGCAATGAAAACGGGGATATCTGCGGTACGCTCCAGCATGGCACCAGCGGGAACTCTCTCAATTCCATTCATCCGGTACGCACCGGTCAGCTCATCCGCCGCCTGACGCCGATGGAGTGTGAGCGGCTCCAGGGCTTCCCAGATGGCTGGACCGATCTTCCGGGTGCGTCGGATTCAGCCCGATATAAAGCGTTGGGCAATAGTGTTTATTTAATCATGGTCGTTATGAGAAGAACAGATGTGAAAACTGCGCCAGGAGAGGATTCCTGGCGCAGTTGCTTCACATAATGTGCTATGCTTTTTGAGACCCAAAACTTTTCAACCACTCCATTGTACTCCGGCTTTTCTGCCAGGAAGGCATTGAGGGAACTGGAGAATCCGAAACTCGTTCCAGAGCTTTCTGCTTCATTGTAAGACTTGAACGGGCATATATGTCTGTAGTTTTAATGTCGGAATGTCCGAGGAAATCGCGCACATGAACGAGATCATTATCCGCGTCGTAAATGTGCATTGCTTTAGTATGGCGCATCAAATGCGGAGGAATTTTCTCCGGTACGGAAGGATCAATCACTGAAGCGGCCTTGGCATATTTGTTCAGGATGTACGTAACCCCTGCACGAGTTAGCTTTTGCCCGTTGCGGTTCATAAATAGCGGCAGATGACTTTTTTCCGGTGCAAGCATGTGCATTTCAGTAAGATATTTTTTCAAGTTCTGCGCCGTTGCCGGCAAAATGGGAACTACCCTGGTTTTTCTGCCTTTACCAAGGATCTTGACACTTGCAGGATAATCAAGACGGACATCTTCAATACGTAAGTCACAGATTTCCTGCACACGGGCTGCTGTATCATAAAGAAAACACAGGATCGTGGCATCTCTTCTGCCGCTGAGAGTGGATGTATCCGGCTGGCGCAGGATCAGCGCAATCGCCTCTTTTGTCAACGGATTAATCGCTTTGCGCTCAGCTCTTTTCACTGGGATTGCCAGTATTTGCTGGAAATTCAGCAAAAGGCGCGGCTCTTTTATCTGCAGGTATTTAACAAATGAGCGGATGGCTGCAAGACGTTGGCTACGCGTCGCGGTTCCATTGTTTCGCTCTATCCTCAGCCATTGCAAAAAATGGTCAACGAGTTCCGGCGTCAGATCATCTATGGAAAGCTTTTCAATCCTCATCCCCTCTACATCCTGGCAATAGCCAAGGAATAGCCGAAATGCATCGCAGTATGATGAAATCGTGTTCGTACTGATATTTTTAAGTTCGGGCAGGTAATGGGAAAGAAACTCCGTCAAATGTGCGGCAAAATCAGCAGTTTTCATTCGGCGCCTCCCACGTCGGAATCGTATCGACAAGATAATCGCACTGCTTTTGAATAAATTCAGGGTAACATTCCGCTGTTAAATGCAGATAGATTTGCGTCGCACTCATGTTGCAATGGCCGAGATACGCCGAAAGGTATGGAAGTGTAGTCACGATGTCGCTCTTGGATTTTTTCAGCTTTTGCATAGAACGAACGGCAAAGGTATGACGAAGGTCATGAACCCTCGGACCGTATCCACGTCCTTTATGCGCAATTCCACAATGCCATAGCGCATCCCGAAACCGGTTGTAGACTGTGGTTGTATGGTAGCAGCTTTTTCGGGGATTGGGGAAGAAATAGTTGTTACCAGAACTTTCCGCATGGATTTCTTCAAAATATTGTTCGTAGTCCGCCCACAGACTTTTAGACAGAGGAACATATCTTGGTTTGTCATGCTTTGTTTCCCAAATCTGCAAAACGCCGTTTATAAGATCTACATCTTTTACACGGAGCCGGGTTGCCTCTCCGGCACGTAATCCACAGCAGATCAGAGTCTTAAACAGCAAAGGAAAGACAAGGTGCGCAGTAGGGCATTGCCTGCTTGGAACCATCGTTTCAAAATATTTCATAATACGTGCCAACTCATCGCTCGTAAAAATGCAGGGAGAAAAGTCAGCATCATCTCGAGATGAAATGGTAAGTTCGGGGTAGTACGCGGCATAGCCATTCAATTGAAGATATTTGGCAAAGCGTTTTGTGAAATTAAGCCGCCATTTTTGATTTTTACGCTTTTCATTGGGCCGCTTTTCAATCCATTTCTCAACGACCAATTCCGGCAACACTGGAGTATTGATTCCTTGTTCTACGAGAAACCGGTCCAATGTTTGAAAGGTTTTGGCTTCTTTTTCATACTTACATCCGCAGGCCCGCTTTTCTGCAATAAAAGCACTTATTTGACTTGCCAGTCCGCTTCTGTACTCGTAAGTTCTGCTCATAGGAGATCACCATCCTCAAACGACAGGGCGCATTCACGCAGGTTTTCAATATCCAGACGGATGTAATGTCCCAGAGATTCTCGGTCCGAATGGCCAAGAAATGAAAAAATGATATCTGGAGACACATCGGCAGATATCAGTTTTGTCGCAACGGTTGCCCGAAGAGAATGCAGGCCGTGATGCGCATGAATTGGCACTTTTACCCCTGAACGCGCGACATACCTATGGAACGCTGAATGGATTGATTTCATCTTGCCATATGGAGGGTTCAAACTGACAAACAGGTATTCGCATTTTGTTTGCGGACGAATATGCAGGTAGTCAATAATAGCAGATCCCACTTTTTCGCTGAGAGGAAGTGTGTTCGGCTTGCCCGTCTTGCTTTGCACAAAGGAGATTGAACAAAGCTCCCAGTCAATATCGGACAACTTCAAATTGCAGATATCTTTGCTTCGCACACCAAGTTCAGCGGCAATAGTAATGAAAGCATAGTCTCGTTTTCCTTTTGGGCTGGCTCTGTTCACGGTTTCCAATACTGCATTGATTTCCTCTGACTCCCAGATTTTAATTATGCTCTGTGCTTGTCCCAGACGATATTCAGGTACATGAGGTGCAAGATTTTCGGATGTATATCCAAGCAGATACAGATACGACAGGAACTTCCGCAGTCGGCTGAGTTCACAACGCACTGTACTTTTTGCATGGCCTCTCAGAGTCAGCAGATATGCCGAGACATGTGAGCTGTTAAGTTCTTCCAGCTTTGTTATACCAGCATTCTGAAAGTACCGCATAACTACGGAGATATAATTTCGCATCGTTTCTCTGGTGCATTCTGAATAACCGGTTTTGATGAGATATTCTTCCTGCGCATCAAGAAAGGAGTTGAATTCCGGCAACAACTCTTGCAGAGGATTGAGCATCCCCTTTCCCCATGTACCTTTGGTGGCAAGCAGATCAAGCATTTTCATGCTTCCGGCTTTGCGGTCAATTGTGGACTGCCTTAAAGGTGGAGTGCACTTGCCGAGTTCTGTGATGAATTCATCTTTATGCGAGGGCAAATATGTTTCATATCCCTTTTTATTGCAGAACTCTTGAAATTGCTTCCATGTCAATAGGGTGTATTCTCTACTGCGTATGGAATATCCCTGTTCTTTTAGAGTTACTGCACCTTTGTCAATGAGGTCTTTGATTAGCTTGTTTGGCAATATACCCACCGCCCTTCATGTAGAAATTTCTCCTATTATAATGACAATTCTATTTGAACAAGCGGAAAAAGTAAGCCCTTACTTTAAAGGTTTTAGCTGCTATGATTAAAGGTTGAAATGTGGAGTATTATGTGCAGTAAAATCCCAAGAAGCCTTGTATTCATACCATTTTTGTGCCCATCATTAACATAATGGCTTTGTCCCAATAAACGCTGTTATGTGAAGCTCAACATAACAGTGTTGCGATCCCTTGTGTGGACTTTGTCCTGCGGGGGATCGCCTATTTTTTGAAGAAGTAATTGCTTGCGGATGAACGCATGGACCTCCTATATTTTCCGCTGGTCCATGCCGTAATCCCTCTCTGCTTCAATCCACCCGCATTGTAAATTCAAAAAAGGAGATCGGAGATCATGGAGAAACTCAAAAATCTATGCGGCCAGATCCCAGAGGAGCTGCACAACAAGGTGCGGACAGAGCAGGAGTCCCTTGGGCTGACGCTGGGCAAGTATTTGGAGCAGGTATTGACCGCACACTTTGCCGCTCCTGCCCCCGCCGTCCGCGGAGGCGACAGGACGCTGGCCTTCCAGGTGCCGGAGGTCCTTTTCCAGCGGGTCAAGCAGTATCTGGAGGCCCACAAGCCCCTCTCTCAAAAGGCATTTGTAGTGGGCCTGCTTGAAAATGCCCTAATCAAATGGGAGCGCGGCGAGGAAATCTCTTCCGGCATGAACACCATTGGAAAGGGCGAAAAGGAGCGCACATTGGCTGTGGTGGTTCCCTGTGAACTCTTTGAACGAGTAAAGGGCTGCCTTGCAGCCCACGGCTCCATGTCGCAGAGGGATTTTGTCCTTGGCTTGATCGAGCAGGAAGTAAGCGGATGGGAAAACCAGCAGGCTGTGGAGCAAGATGCGGTAATTCCGCAGGAAGAAACAGATGAAGCCCTTTCCAATGTGGGTGTTGTTCAGCAGATCTCTGAGGATGAGCCGTTGACCGAAGATTTGGAGGAGGAGTCCTCTGGCTTCTCTATGGTTATGATGTGATCGGTGGAGGTGTGAGCTTGTATATTTACCCTGACAATCTGAAATCCAAGGCCACGCTGTGGCTGTGGGAGCTGCGGGACATCGGCATTGTGGGGATTGGGTGCCTTATTTCTGTCTTCGCCCTTGCACAGCTTGGCTTCATCCTGCCAATCGTGTTCACGGCGGCTTATGCATTTCTCTCTATCCGCATTGAGGATACCAGCATCCTTGATTTTATCCGTTATGCGCTCCAGTTTTTCGTCCTGCGGCAGCAGACCTATGACTGGGGGATGCGCATCGAAGCGAGGTGAATGAACAATGAGCAGGAAAAAGAAAAATGCCGCACAGCAGCGGCAGACCAGCCGGGAGCTGATTGATATCCAGAAAATCACAGAGTATGGACTGCTCACCAGTCATGGAGAGCTGGTGTTTTTCAGTATAGAACCTACCAACCTCTCCGTCCACTCCCCGGAATCCATCGGCAGCCGGATCTATGCCCTGATGACTGTCCTCAAGGGGATGGCGGAAATTGAAATGCTGGCTCTCAATTCCAAGGAAAGTTTTGAGGATAATAAGCGCCACTACCGCCAGCTTCAGGAGCAGGAGCAGCTTCCAGTCATCCGCAGGCTGCTGGAGAGAGATATGATGGGGCTTGACCGGCTGCAGGTACAGATGGCAACTGCCCGAGAGTTTTTTGTCATCGTCCGGCTTAAAAATGAGAAGGATTCGGATATCCAGTCCTACCTCTCTCGACTCCAGAAAAATCTGGAGGATCAAGGCTTTAAGACGCGGCTGTCCAGCCCGGAGGAGCGCAAACGGATGCTTGGGGTCTATCTGGAGCAGAATGCGACTACCGAAAAATATGAGGATTACGACGGGGAACGCTGGGTCATCTTCAATGACTAAAGCACCCCGTTAACCAGACAAAATGGCCGTCAGGAGATATCTCCGGGCCATCTTTCATACCACGAATACCTCCTGTCGGCCGGACAGGAGGTATCACAGTTTTGGCAAAGAGCAGAAAGAATCATTTTGCGCAGACGCCTGCAGATGCGAAGATCAAAGATTTTCTTGATATGGTGTCCCCCTCGGTCATCCAGTTCAATGTGGACCATTACCTGTGCGGGAACACTTACCGATGCGTCTGGGCGCTGCGGGAATATCCTACCGCCACGGATGAGCAGGCCATCCTGCGGCATCTGGGAGAAAAGGATGGCATCACCCTGCGTATCTACACCCGACAGGTGACCCCGGCCGAGGAGAAGCGCATCATCCACAACGCCGCCAACAAGCACCGGATGAGCCGCTCCTCCACCGATGACCTGCAGCAGACGGTAACTGCGGAGAGCAACCTGCAGGATGTGGTCACTCTGGTTTCCGCCATGCACCGGAACCGGGAGCCGCTCCTCCACTGCGCCGTATATCTGGAGCTGACTGCCCAGAGCTATGACCAGCTCAAACTCCTGCAGACAGAGGTGCTCACTGAACTGGTGCGCTCTAAGCTGAATGTGGACCGGCTCATGCTCCGCCAGCAGCAGGGCTTTGTATCAGTCATGCCCAGCGGCCACAATGCATTCGGCTCTCAGTTTGAACGGGTGCTTCCGGCCTCCTCAGTAGCCAACCTCTATCCATTCAACTACAGCGGCAAGACCGATCCCCAGGGCTTTTACATCGGCAAGGATAAATACGGCGCCAATGTCATCGTGGATTTTGATAAGCGGGATGATGATAAGACCTCAGCCAACATCCTCATTCTGGGTAACTCCGGCCAGGGAAAAAGTTACCTGATGAAGCTCCTGCTCCTCAATCTGCTGGAGGCCGGGAAATCCGCCATCAGCCTGGATGTGGAGCATGAGCAGAAGGATATGTGCGAGGCGGTGGGCGGCTGCTTCCTGGATCTGATGAGTGGACAGTACCGGATCAACCCGCTGGAACCCAAATGTTGGGACGCCGGCGGCAGCCCGGAGGACATGGACGCCCCCGCCGCCTTCCGTCAGTCCACACGGCTGTCCCAGCACATCAGTTTTCTGCGGGACTTTTTCCGCTCCTACAAGAGCTTCACCGACCGCCAGATCGATGTTATCGAAATCATGGTGGGCAGGCTTTACGAAAGATGGCGCATCAGCGACAGCACCGATTTCAGCCGCCTGACCCCGGAGGATTATCCCATCCTCTCTGACCTGTACGCGCTCATCGAGCAGGAGTACAGGAATTTTGATGAGGGAAAGTATCAACTCTACACCGCCGCCATTCTGCAGGAAATTTTGTTGGGTCTTCACTCCATGTGCAAGGGGGCGGAGAGCAAGTTTTTCAACGGCCACACCAATGTGACCTCCTCCCGCTTTGTGGTATTCGGTGTCAAAGGACTCCTGCAGGCCAGTAAGAATGTTCGAAGCGCCATGCTCTTCAATGTCCTGTCCTATCTCAGCGACAAGCTGCTGACTGAGGGCAATACAGTGGCGGCACTGGACGAGCTGTATATCTGGCTGTCGGACAATGTAGCTGTGGGCACTACGATTATTGAGTATATCCGCAACTGCCTCAAGCGCGTCCGCAAAAAGGAATCTGCCATGCTGCTGGCTTCGCAGAATCTGGAGGACTTCAACCAGGAGGGAATCCGGGAGCTGACCAAACCTCTCTTCGCGATCCCACCCCATCAGTTCCTGTTCAATGCCGGCGCTGTGGATAAAAAGTTCTACATGGAGGCCCTGCAGCTGGAGGAGTCGGAGTACAACCTCATCCGTTTCCCCCAGCGGGGCGTCTGTCTCTACCGCTGCGGAAATGAACGGTATCTGCTGGAGGTCCACGCCCCTGCATATAAGGAGGCGCTGTTCGGGAAGGCAGGCGGACGATGAATGTGGTGGGATATGGCGGAGGGACAGACAGCACCGCCATGTTGATTGGCCTGTGGAAAAACCATATCCCGGTAGACCTCATTTTATTTGCGGATCCCGGCGGCGAGCAGCCGCACACCTATGCGTATCTGGAAATCATGGATCGCTGGCTGAAAGAGCACGATATGCCACCCATTACCCGCGTCTGGTATCAGGAGAAAAGTGGGCAAAGGCTCACTCTGGAACAGGAGTGCCTCCGCTCCGGGACGCTTCCGTCCATTGCCTATGGCCGGAAAAGCTGCTCTCTCAAACACAAGGTGGCCCCACAGGAGCGGTTTTGCAACCAATACCAGCCCTGCCTGGATACATGGACAAGAGGAGAAAAGGTGGTCAAATTTATTGGGTATGATGCCGGAGAGGAACGCCGCAGACAGGGGGCGGTAGCCCATGATCTGCTGGATAAAAAATATCAGAAGCAATATCCCCTGATGGATTGGGGCTGGCGGCGCACAGACTGTATTCAGGCAATTCAAAGCGCAGGGCTGCCTCTCCCCGGAAAATCATCGTGCTTTTTCTGCCCCTCCATGAAGCGGCGGGAGATCCGGACGCTGTATCACAGATATCCGGATCTGCTGGCCAGAGCTTTGGCTATCGAGGAGACGGCAATGCCGAATCTTATCTCTGTAAAAGGATTGGGGCGAGACTGGGCATGGCGGGATTTTATCACTGCGGACGAAAACCAAATGGTGATCCCCGGCGCGTTTTCCGATGAGGACCTGCCCTGTGCCTGCCGGCTTGAATCTGAGAAACCTGAACTGCCATAGAAAAGAGGATGCCATGAAAATCATTGAAACAGAACGCTGGGTACCCAGCAAAGAGGACCCCAGCAGAAGTGAATACATTGGTCAGCGCACCGGCCAGGAGGTCTTTGAGGAGCTGCGGCAACAGCTCGAGAACATGGGTTGCCTACCTGACGAATATTTCCTGCTGGATCAGCGGTGGGAGAACGGACGGGAGATTCCCGAGGGCGCAGATATCTTCTGCACCACCGATTATGGTGCGAGTGAGGGTATTTATTTGGATGTGTACCTGAAATGGTATGAGGATGGGAATCCTGTTACCAAGGGCTTTATCACCGGAAAGACTTTGGGCGAGAGCGGTGATGATCTGGACAGGATGTTCCTTATCTCCTCCGCTATTACAAAGGCTTTCCATGGAGATGGGGCAAGCCATGCCAGATATATTCGTCTTGGGGAAAGCCAGATTCCAGCCAGTGGGGTCTTCCACCTTAGTTTGGAGGAGCAGAAAACTATCATTGACGCCCTCATCACACAACATGAAAAGTATCTGGGGCTGATTGCAAACACAGAAAGTCTCCTGCGCCGTATGACCGGAGGCATCACCCAGTACATTGACCAGATGGGGCGCCTCCCCCTCCAGATCAACAACTATGACCAGATAACGCTGGCAGTGCGGGACGGAAATCTCGATGCCTTCAAGAGCTTGCTTACGCAAGTGCTGGAGTATAGTGACGACCTTCTCACCCAAACTGCTGGTCGGTCCGGTGAGGTTGGCAGCAAGATGATGATCCTCCTCATGGCTGCCTGTGACCACTTCGGCAGCGAATCCTATCTACTGGCTTCAAAGCTTGCGGTGAAAACCGGAGATGTGGAGCGCCTGCGTTTTCTGATGGATCAGGCAGAAACCTACACTCTGGAGATGGAGCCGGGTTTCGTGGGCAGGATGATCCGGGATGCATATTCCTTGAATCCTTATATCGGCAGAGAAATGATGGATCACGCCACCAATGAGCAGATCGCCGCCGCACCTGCGGAACTGATGCTGGCTGCGGCCTATAATCGGGATAGCCGCGCCGCATTTACTCTGGCCAGGAAGGGCATTGACATCACAGGCCGGGCCAGCGAGGTCATCCGGCAATATGCCCAGCGTGGTGACGCATGGGAACTGGAACAGCTAATCAAAGATGGAATGAAAATTCAGCCCACCAATCTGTCTGCCCTCAAAGCCTGCGTTCAGTCTGATCTGCTGGGATCCGCCAAGCTCCTGTTGGAAAAAGGCACTGACTATGAGAAGTTCCTGTCCTGGGCGAAAACTATCGGGTATGAGCTCCCCGCTGTAGCAGCGGCGGAATTGTCTGAGTACTGGGAGCAGCTGGATCCCGGACGGACACAAGGCCAGGATCCAGGGATGGGAGGAATGAGCCTTGGCTGATCCTGCAACTCTGGCGATGTTGGCAAAAGCAGCGGCGGCAGTTCTGAGCAGTGAAAAGGCCCGGAAAACTATCGGTTGGGTCATAGTGGCTATTTTTTCCCCTATCATCGTACTGCTGGTGCTTCTCTGTTCTCTGCTCTCCGGTACTGCTGAACACAATACTACGGCACTGGAACTCTGTTTCCACGGCGGGGTGATCTCCGCCTCTGTACCCGAGGATTACCGAGGGCATATCGAGAATATGCGGGATAGTTTTTTCGTTCTGGATGGCGGTGCCGCAGAGTTGGATGGACAGATGGAGAATGGCGACAGCCTTGACCGGACCAGGGTCAAGGCCATTTTTTATGCTCTTTACTTCGGCGAGGAGCAGCCCAGCCAGCGAGCGCACAAGCAGTATCTGGACTGTTTCGTAACCTATGAGGAGCGCACCCGCACCGTCACTGAGGCGGATGACGCCGGCAACGAGGTCGAGGTGGAGGAAACCTACACAGTGGCGGTACCCATCCGCGACCTCTCTGTTGTCTATGAAAACATCCGCTCCAAGATGGGAACGGAGATCACCGCAGAGGATCAGGCCAACGCCACCGAAATCTATTACCGTATCCTTTGCGGTGGGCCAGCCCCCACCTATGGTTCTGAGTTTGACATCTGGAGCGATGGCCTGCCTCTTTCCGACGCACCGTTCATCGGCGCGGATGGCTTCTGCTCTCCCATCGGAGAGAGCTGGAGGAGTGTGGTGACCTCAGAATTTGGCTGGCGCAAAGACCCATTTACCGGGAAGGGTGCCGGACACACCGGCATCGATCTGGGAATGCCCAAGGGGACACCTATCCGGGCCGCCCTCACTGGAACTGTCTACCTGGTGCGCTACTCCACCACCGGCTATGGGTACCATGTGATGATCGACCACGGCGGCGGTTTCGTCACACTCTACGCGCACTGCTCCAAACTGTTGGTAGCTGAGGGGCAGCAGGTACAGGCTGGGGATATCATCGCTGAGGTGGGTTCGACCGGGCGCTCTACCGGTAACCATCTGCATTTCGAGGTGCGGATTAACGGCGAAAAACAAAATCCGAGAAGCTATCTGCCATAATTCCATCAACCTGATATATCCAAAGTAAGGAGGGATCCCTATGGAAAGAAATCTGATATCCACCTGTCAGGTCTGCGACTGCACCCGCTGTGCCCGACAAAACAACTGCCCCAATGAGGAGGCTGCCTGTGGTGAGTGTACCCCCACCAACCCGGCATGGCATTGCGCTGATTACCTGCCAATGGTAGAAAGGAGCCAGAAATGTTGAAGCTCCATGCGTTTCTAAACCGCAAACCATCTTCGCTTTTGCCGCCGCCGTGTCAGGTAGAAGCTGTAGTAGAGCTGGATGCCGTTTCGTTTGAAAACCTTCTCCAGAGGCCAATGGATGACCAGCCGCAGATAACGGCACATAAATCTCTGATGCGCTGTGAGGAGGGCGTGGAGCATTGCGTGCTGTTTTTAGGGGAAGGAAGTCAAGATGGCGTCTTGGTCAATTCAGAGGGATATGACTGGGCAAGATACGCTGCTTTCATTCCAGGCGCCCGCATGATTGCCAATTCCCATTTGGAGCAAGGCATCAGCCTACGGGATTTGGTGACCCTGGGGTTGCCCGATCACGATGTGTATCTGGTTCACCAGACAGCGGATGTCGGCTTTATCCCTGCCGCAGATCTCGCCAGCTTGACAGACCAGGGCAAAGCACAGTTTGCCCCTCTTCTGGATGCGCGTGTAGCCTCCATCAAACAGGGAGCTTATGGTGTAGAGGTGGCGCTGACTGGAATCGAGCCTGAACTGTTGACCTGTTATGACCAGGCGGTTGCCGACTCTCAGAGGTCAACTCACGCTCTGGAATACTTTATGTAAGGGGGACAACCAATGAAAAGAATGACCATCACCGTCAGTTATGAACAGGAGAAGCTCAAGGCCCTCCAGTTCTATGCGGGAAAGAACGGCACTTCTTTGGAATCGGATCTGGATGCATTCATGGAAAAACTCTACAAGAAATATGTACCATCCCAGACCAGAGAGTACATTGAAAGCATGGCGGAACCGGAGGAACAGCCCCGTCCGCGCTCTGCCCGGTCCCCTCGAAGCGCCACATCAGACACCTTGGACACCGGGAAGGAGACTGAGTAATGGCAGGTTCTGTATCCGCCGAGGTATGGCTGAATCAGCGGCGCTGGGATGCGTTGGAGGAATCGCTGAAAGCTCAAGGCAGCAACATTGAACGGCATTTGCAGGACTATCTGATCAAACTATACAACGAGACGGTTCCATTTGATCAGTGGCTGCAGATTGAAAATGCCATTACAAAGGAGGAACTGGAGTCGGCGCAGGCAGCGGAAGACCAGAAAGTCTATGCGGCCTTTCATATTCGGGAGCATGGCCATGACAGCATCTTTTCAACGGGCAACGGCGAGGAATTTCTGGATGTGGCCATACGGCTGCGCCATTATGTACGAGGAGGCGCTTCGGCAGTGAGGGGGGATTTCTCCCACCACTTTTATAAGACTCAGTCCATTACGCGGGAGCGGTTTGATGAATTGGCCGCCCTGCGCCTTGAAAATACCGGCAAGGTAACAGGAGCGTTTGAGATCGATCTGGATGCTGGCTGGTGTTCCGCACTGAATCTCGCAGACGGTTGGCAGACCTTCAAAATCAAAGATGTATCTACAGCTGCCTACCACGCTGACCGACCTCGTAGCATCCAAAGAGGTGAGCAATGGCGCAAGTTGGTAGACTATCTATATGGGCGGGACATTGAACCGCAGACCTTTGGCCCGGTTGAAACCAGAGGGATCCGACCACTGATGGAAGGCGACCTCAGCTTTTCGGATGAGATTGTTCTGTCAGGCCATGAACTGAATTTCAAGTATGACTTCATCAACGATGAGGCCAGACGGGAGGTTCTTGGGACGATGGTGGACTGCCCAGAACCGGGGGATGGGCTGGATATCCTCTGTCATTACGATGCCGCACGGCAGGACACTGGCAGCGGTCTTTCCCTTACGCTATACCGCCATGATGGATTGGAACAGAGATCTTTCAGCTATCCCTTGGGGAAAGAAGAACGGGCGCTTTTGCGAAAACAGATGGAAGCGGACTGCCTCGGCAGGACCGGGCAAACGCTGAATGGTTACTATGCACAGCTGGATTTGGAGCGAGGAGAATCTCCCCCGGAGCTCAAGGGGGGTACCAAAAGGCTGCCGGTAGATGCGGTGTCCTTCACCGATGAGATTACAGAGTGTGATGGGAAACTGAACTTTTATATCCCCACCTATTTTGACCCGGACGCTGTGTTTGGAACCCATGTATGCACTGATGCCAACGATGACTGGGTGGATGTGTACGCCGGTTTTGACTGGAAAACCGGGCGGATGGACAGCGCACTGACCGTGCGCCTCTGCTGTACTGATGGACATGAGTTTGAGTTTTCCTATCGTCTTTCTCCCACGGAACAGGTCCAGCTGTGGGAAAAGATGGACGCTTACTGCCGCCAGCAGAATGGTCAAAGCTTGGAGGAAGCAAGGGCCGCTTTGCTGCAAACGCAGGCAGAAGAAGGAATGGAGATCCGGATGTAGGCAGCACCATTCGGCAGCCTTTGCCGCTTCCCACAGTTTTTCGGCCTGTATTTTATTGGTAGTGGTGAATAGCTTTTCAAACCAGAGCGTGGCATTGTGTTGTCGGGCAAACCGCCAAAACATCAAATGAATAGGAGGCAACAAAATGGATCAAACAAGAGCCAGAGAGCTGCAGGAGAAGCTGGCGCTGGAGGCCGCTGCTATGCTGTCGCTGGCCGGAAGCGGAGCAGAAACTGCGCCCTATGAGCAGGCAGTCAGCCTAATCGGGAAAGCATGGCGACTGACTGCGGAGGAAACCTCAGAACAGCTTGCTCTCATTGAGCAGGAAAAGGCAGTCATGGGCCGCATCGAAAATGGGGAGTCAGCCGAGCATATCAGGCAGGAACTGCTCCTGAACTGGTCTGGGCTGGAGAGTATCGAGGTGCTGGAGGGTCTCTTCGAAACCTCTACCTTACTGGAAACCGCACCTGAACGCAGATCCCTGTTCGATATGGCCATGCTCCTGATTGAAACTCAAAACCTGCTGGATTGGATTGAGAAAACAGATGCAGAAAAAGAGAAGCTGATACAGAACTTCACCTAAGTCTCGACAGGAGAGGAAAGCCGTGCTTTCGCACGGCTTTCCTCTATGTGGGGAGATTCCCCGCTGTTGGCCGCTGTGCCGCCCTGTGTGCCCTTTTCCGGGGCTGGGTGGCATCCGTACACTACGGCCCTCTTCGGACGATTTGTGGAGGCTTTGTGCAGGCCGTTCCCGAAATAGGCGGTTATCGTCCTGCATTGACGGGTTCTCGCTTTCGCCTTTGGCACAGGTGAACCGAGGGGTCGAAAACAGTGCGGGATAAAGCGCGGGGGTCGCAGAGCGCCCCCCACACAGCTCACACCGCCCCGCAATGCGGGTCGGGGAACGGTTTTGCGGGGGTCACTTTCTGGGGCCTGGGGTCATGCCGGGGATTATGATGGGCGGAATTGCCCGTCATTTCAGCATTTATCTGGAATCAAAGCAGGGATAAGCCAGAAAAAAGAGGATTGCCTCAGTCATTGTACAGTATGGCTGTGGCTTATTTGATTGGAGGAAAGCATGGCAAGAGAAAAGATCAAGTTCGCTCTGCGCATTACGCCTGAAACCCAGCAGTTGGTCAAGGACCTTTGTGCAAGGGACAACTGCCAGAGCCAAAACGAGTTTATTGAAAAGGCCATTCGTTTTTACGCCGGATATGTTTCCAGCGGCGAGGCCATTGACTATCTGCCGCCCGCATTGGTGGCCGCCCTGCGGGGAACGGTGGAGGACAGCGAACACCGCATTGCGCGGCTGCTCTTCAAGCTGGCCGTGGAAACCAGCATGATGATGAATGTGCTGGCGGCAGGTATGGAGATCAGCGAGGAGGATCTCCGGCAGCTTCGCGCCAGATGTGTCCGGGAGGTCAAGCAGACCAACGGCAATATCTCCCTCAAGGACGCGGTGAAATACCAAAAGGGGCAGGAATAGGCGGTGACTGAAAATGCCCCGCATTATTTTCAAGTGCCCCTACCTGAAAGGCGGATCCCCCGCTGTGATGGCTCACCTAAAAAATCTTGTAGGATACATCGCTACCAGGGATGGCGCTGAGAAAATCGATCCTGGTAATACACGGCTGGCAGCAACCAACAAGCAGAAAGAGCTGGTGGCTCAGCTCGTCCAGAGTTTCCCGGAGAGTACGGAACTGTTTGAATATGAGGACTATCTCTCCGCACCCAACAGAGGGAACGCCTCTGCTTTTATCACTATGGTCATTGAACAGAATCTGAGCCAGCTCATCCACCGGGAGAAATATCTGGAATACATCGCCAAGCGACCTCGCGCCCAGCGGTTCGGTACCCACGGCCTGTTTACTGGGGACAGGGACTCGCTGGTACTCTCTCAGGTAGCGGAGGCAGTGGCGGAACATCCCGGCAATGTTTGGCTGCCTATCATTTCCCTGCGGCGGGAGGACGCATCACGCCTGGGCTATGACAGCGCTGAGAACTGGCGCTCCTTCCTCTCCTCCTATGCCATACAGATGGCCGAGGCCATGAAGATACCATGGGAGCAGTTTCGATGGTATGCAGCCTTCCACAATGAGTCACACCATCCGCATATCCACATGGTCTGTTACAGTGCAGACCCTTCCAAGGGTTTCCTCACGAAAACTGGAATCGCCCAAATTAAATCCGGTTTGGCGAAGCACATCTTCCGGCAGGAACTGACGGCGCTATACGCACAGCAGACCCGGAGCCGTGACGCACTTGTTCAGAATACTTGCGAGGTAATGGCCCAACTCATCACTCAGATGCAAACTGGGGTTTTAGAAAACAGCCGTATCGAGCATCTGGTGACAGTTCTCGCTCAGCGCCTGCGTTTCCTTTCTGGAAAGAAGCAGTACGGCTATCTCAAAGCACCGCTGAAGTCTCTGGTGGATGAGATCGTGGACGAGCTGGCCAGGGACATCCGGGTGGCCAAAGCCTACGCCCTGTGGTATGAGCAGCGGGAGGAAGTTCTCCGCACCTATCAGGAGGATCTCCCGGCTCGGCTGCCTCTTTCCCAGCAGAAAGAGTTCAAGAAGATTAAGAACATTGTCATTCAGGAGGCACTCCGGCTGGGGGAACTTAGTCAAGTATTTTTGCCCGATGAGGACACTGTTGCCCCGGAGGATCTCCCTGAGCTGCTCTGTGAACGCAATGGACAGGCCACCGAAGCTCCACCCGCCGCGGCATGGAGCAAGCGGTACAAAGAAGCCCGTCAGTTTCTCTATGGGAGCGATGGTCATCCGCAGGATCAGGGGAAGGCTCTCGCTCTCTTTCGGACGGAAGCCCTCGCCGGCAATGATCTGGCCATGTACGCACTGGCCAAGCTACTTCTGGTCAAAGGTGAAGTATCGCAGGATCTCAGTGAGGCTCTGCGGTGGCTGCGCCAGAGCGCAGAACTGAACAATCAGTTTGCCCAGTACCGGCTGGGTAAGCTCCTTTTTCAAGGAGAGCTGCTCCCCCAAAATGTGGAGGAGGCGCTCCAATGGCTGATGGCATCTGCCCAGCAGGGAAACCAATTCGCTCAGTACGCATTGGGCAAGCTCTATCTGCTTGGCAAGGAGGTGCCGCAGGATCGGGATGCCGCTGGCCGCTGGTTGTCTCTGGCAGCAGCTCAGGGCAATGAGTATGCCCAGTATTTTCTCGACCACATGGATGACCGGTCTGCCGCTCCTCTGCTCCTCTCCGCCACCCGACTTCTGCACCACTTGGGAAATATCTTCCGGGAGCAGGAACCGCCTCCGCGATCCGGCGGGATGTGGATTGCTGTTGACCGTAAACTGCTGCAAAAAATCAGAGAAAAGAAAACGGCTCGGGGTCACAAGTGGGATGACCATGAGCCGTCCATGAGTTTATAACCGGGAGGTCTTGTTGTGAAAAAGAAGGTACCTTTTGACAGGAACAATCACTCTACCCCTAAGAATACTCAGTCCCAGCAGCTGAAAGCGCACCGATCCGCCCAGAAACAGCCGGTGCTTTTTCACCGTAAGATTGGCGGCAAGAATCGGTAGGAGGAACGGCCATGCCCTATATCTACTTCACCGACGAACAGAAGCTGAGAGCCAACAGTGTAGATCTGGAGCGGTATCTGCTGCAGAATGGCGAGGAACTCATCCGTTCAGGACCGGAAAAACGGCTCAAATCCGATAAGAGTATCACAATACGGGGCAGCGAGTGGTTCGACCACGCCCAGGCGGTCAAAACAGGCGGTGGTCCGGTGGCCTTTGTCATGTACCACTATGGTCTGAGTTACCCAGAGGCCATGATCCGGCTTCTGGGCGGTGAGCAGGGTGTGGTTTATGAAGCATCACCCAGAAAGGAAGAACCGGAACCCAAGGAATTTGCCCTGCCGCCAGCTGGAGAGTCCATGAGGCGGGTGTATGCCTATCTCCTCAAACAGCGGTTCATCAGCCGTGAGGTGCTGAATACCTTTGTCAGCCAGAGGCTCATTTACGAAAGCTGCGAAAAATCCAAAGACAACACCAAGGAATACCATAACGCCGTGTTCGTCGGATTCGACGGGGACGGCAAGGCTGCCTTCGCCAGCCTGCGGGGCACCTACGACCGGGACGGCAGCGGTTTCAAGGGCGACGCCGCCGGCAGCGACAAATCCATCGGTTTCCGACTGCCGTATGCCCCGGACAGCAGGACCGTGTATGTGTTCGAGGCTCCCATTGATCTGCTTTCCTTTCTCACCCTATATCCGCAGGACTGGCAAAAGCACAGCTATGTGGCGCTCTGCGGGACCTCTGAACACGCCATGCTCTGGATGCTGGAACAAAACCCTCAAATCAGGAAGGTGGCTCTCTGTCTGGACCACGACGAGGCGGGCATCGAGGCCAGCGGCCAGCATGAGGATACCCTCCGTGAGAGAGGGATAGCGGCCGCCCCGCTTCGTTCCCAGTACAAGGACTGGAACGCTGACTTGAAAGCTCTCCACGGGCTGCCTGCGGAACCAGCTGAGGAGCATCCGCAGCTGCTGGCGGCAGATCCCATCTGTCAACGAATCGGTGCTGCGGTTTCCTCCGGGGTGGCGAAACCGGAGCAGGCGGAACAAAAGCTCCCCATCTTACTGCAAGACTATAAAAATCATCTTCATCAGGGCCGCTTTGACCGGGCGATGGATGCTATGGAGTTGGCCGCGGCCATGGCCCTCTCTTCCGCCCTGCGGGAGTTCCGGCAGATGGGCAAGGTGGTATCCCCCCAGCAGGGGGCTGAGCGCCTGCGTCAGTCTATCCAGCCCCACCATAACAGGGGGAGCCTGAAGAACCGGGCGGATGAGATTGCCATGGAGCTCCAGCGTATCCTCGCCCAAAAAGCCTCTGCCGGGATATGCGGCCGGGAGAGTAAGGAATCACTGGCCTACCGTTGGCTGGAGCTGGCAGCATCCTGCGCCAAAGTACCCATCCGCTATGAGGCGGATCAAATCAAGCAGCGACAAAAAGAAGAACAGGCCCAGCGAGGGGCTGGACCTGTGATGGAATAACCGGGATGACCTGCTTCTGATATCGAGACACGACTCAGATCAGAAGGAGGCTTTTATGCATACGCAAATCCTATTGCTCATCGGCGTAGCTGGCCTTATGTTTCTCATCATCGGTGGACTCGCTTTTATTTCCCATTACTACACACTGAATGGGATCAAGTCCAAAACAGTGGGCGACGGCCAGCATGGTACCGCTCGGTGGGCTACCAAGCAGGAGATCCGCCAGACCTACGCCCACATTCCCTTTGAACCAGAGCTGTGGCGGCAGGGCAAGAACCTGCCCGACCAGCAGGGTCTCATCCTTGGCTGCGAGGGGCCGAAGGGCCATGTGACCGCCGTGGTAGACACCGATGATATCCACGCCCTGGTCACCGCCGCCAGCGGCGCCGGCAAGACTGCGTTTTTCCTCTATCCTAATATCGAATATGCGCTGGCCACCGGGATGTCCTTCCTATGTACGGATACCAAGGGCGACCTCTTCCGCAACTACGCCGGCATCGCCAGAGAGTGCTATGGCTATCAAACGGCCATCCTCGATCTTCGCAACCCAACCCGCTCAGATGGAAACAATCTGCTCCACCTCATCAACAAATACATGGACATTTACAAAGCAGAGCCGGATAACCTCGCTGCAAAGGCCAAGGCGGAGAAATACGCCAAGATCCTTGCCAAGACCCTCATCAACACCAGCGGCGGCGACAGCGCCCAGTATGGGCAAAACGCTTTTTTCTACGACAGTGCCGAGGGACTTTTGACTGCCATGTTCCTGCTGGTGGCAGAGTACCTGCCCACCGAGGATGAGGAAGGTAATCCCGTCGAGAAGCGGCACATCGTATCGGTGTTCAAACTGGTGCAGGAACTTCTCGCACCCTCAAGGGTCAAGGGAAAAAACCAGTTCCAGCTCCTGCTGGACAAGCTCCCGCCCAACCACAAGGCCAAGTGGTTCGCCGGTTCCGCCCTCAACACGGCGGAGCAGGCTATGGCCTCGGTTCTCTCCACCGTCCTCTCCCGACTCAACGCTTTCCTGGACAGCGAGATGGAGCAGATCCTCTGCTTTGATACCGCCGTAGACGCTGAGAAGTTCTGCAATGAGAAGTCGGCCATCTTCGTGGTACTCCCGGAGGAGGACACGACCAAGTATTTCATGGTTTCCCTCATCATCCAGAACCTCTACCGGGAAATCCTCACTGTGGCGGATGAGAACGGTGGCCGGCTGAAGAATCGGGTGGTCTTTTTTGCTGATGAGCTGGGTTCCTGCCCGCCCATCCAGTCACTGGAGCTCATGTTCTCTGCCTCCCGCTCCCGTGGACTGATGCTGGTGCCAATCGTCCAGTCCATCACCGGCCAGCTTCAGAAGAACTATGGCAAGGAGGGCTCGGAGATCATCGTGGACAACTGTCAGGTGAATATCTTCGGCGGCTTCGCTCCTGCCTCCCAGACTGCCGAGGAGCTGTCCAAGGCCCTGGGCAGCCGCACAGTCATGAGCGGCTCCATCAGCCGGGGAAAGAATGATCCAAGCCAGTCGCTTCAGATGATGGAGCGGCCCCTCATGACACCGGACGAGCTGAAGTCCATGCCCAAGGGCAGCTTCATCGTAGCCAAGACTGGTGTTCACCCCATGCGGGTGAGGCTCCGACTGTTTCTCGACTGGGGCATCCGTTTCGGCGAACCCTACGAGGTGCCAGAGAAAGCCCAGAGGCCAGTAGCCTATGCCGATAAACAGGAGCTGGAGGAGGCCATCATCCGCCGTCACTATGCTTCCAGTATAGAAGACGAAGAAAATCAGGTCGATCAGGGAGCTGCGGCAGCCGGAGGGCTTTCTCAGGGGATGCGCCCAGAGGCAAACCGCCGCAAGCCCGCTCTAAGGCCATAGGAGGTATTGATTTGGCATATTTTAATGCAGTCTATCAATCCGATCTGAGTCACCGGGCTCGGGCCGTGTATATGTATTTAAAGGACCGTTCTGATGCCGAGGGCCAGTGCTGGCCAGCCATCAAGACCATTGGTGCAGAGCTTGGTCTCTCCCGTTCTACCGTTAAGCGGGCGCTGGATGATCTCTGCAAAGCCGGATTGCTGCAGAAGGATCCGCGATGGCGTGAAAATGGCAGCTACACATCCAACCTGTATCGTCTCCTATAAGGCGGCAAGCGAAAAAGCGGACCCTCCCGCCAAGGGGAGAGTCCGCCTATTTGCTGAACTGAGGAGAGGTTCATGGTGAACCAACCAGAAGGGCCCACTCTAAGGAATTGCTTAAAGCAGAAAAAGAACAACTATCCTGCTTATTTTTTAATCCATTCGATAAAGAGAGAAACCTTCTCCAAATCTTCGTCCGGCAGGGCGAGCAGTTTATTGCCTATAATCCCACGCAGGGAATCCGGATCGTCCATAGGAGCAAAGAAAAGAGTTGGCGTCAAATCAAAGTATTCCATGATGTTGAACAGCTCTCGGAGAGAGGGCATAGAAATTCCATTGGTGATGCTTCTGATGTAGGAGCCGCTCTTTCCAAGCTCCAGGCTCATCCGATGCTCAGAAATACCCTTCTGTTCCCGTAGCTCTGTGATGCGGTTCCGCACAAACGCTTCATAGCGGCGGTTGTCGTCCATGATCCTCTCCCTCCAATCTCTGCTTATTATTTTAATATAAGTGAGCGTTGTGGGTTCGCACTTAAATCATCAACTTTCGCTTCACACAACGAATAATTAGTGATATAATTATTAAAATGGGCGCGAGCTTTATATTTCTATTATGAATCACAACCAATAAAATATGACTGCGACTGTGTATGAGGGCTGTCAGATGGGAAGCTGCTTTTTTATAGGGCACAGGGAGACGCCGGATCGGGTGTACCCAACTCTGCTTGAAACCATAGAGCGCCATATCACGGAATATGGCGTATCTGAATTTGTGGTGGGACAGTATGGAAGCTTCGACCGTCTGGTGATCCGGGCACTGTCGCAGGCCAAGCGAGCGCACCCGGATATTACGCTGATGCTGATGACCCCATATTACCCAGTCAACAGAAAGGTGGATCTGCCAGAGGAGTTCGACGCTCTGTTCTATCCACCGGATCTGGAAACGGTCCCCAAACGGCTTGCCATCATCCGAGCAAACCGATACATGGTGGAGCGCAGCGATTTTCTCATCGCCTATGTGCGGCATCCCGCCAGCAATGCCAAAGAACTGCTGGAGTATGCTGGGACTGGAAAGAGAAAGGGAAAAATCCACATCACAAATTTGGCGGAGGAGCAAATCCCTCTTCCAAAGAAAACAGATGATGTGATATAATAGAATAGTAAAGTATGCTCATTTAGAAATTTGTAACCCGAGGTCTTGCTATGGAAGAAAAACTGGGACAGTCCACGGCTGTTCTGTTCAAATATGAAAAATTGATTTTGGCTGAAGAAGAAACTACATCCGCTGGTGGATGTGGAATCTCCCTTGCGGCCTTTTCGCGCCCTGCGTCAGCCTGTCTATGTGACGGGGTGTCGCAGGGCATTTTCGTTGCTTAGGCAATGTGTTGGCTTGTACGTGCCACATGAGTTCCCCCTTCTGAAAAACAATGTCTTCTTGCAAAAACTGTAATAGGAAAGGAGAAGACGATGAATCAAATAGTGCAAAAGGGACGGAAAAAGAGGGAGATCCCCATAGCGGGAGTGCTCCTTGCAGGTCTTTTTACCATAGATGTGTTTTTTGTTAGTTTCTATCAGACTGTCCAGACTTGCGGCGGAATCGTCTTTGGCTTTTATAAGCTCATTGCCATACTTCTTGCTTTTTCACACTTCTTTTTTGGACTGCTGGTGATCCCGGTCTTGCTGGTTATGTTTATTGTGCAGGCGGTCAGACGCAGGAGGGACCGGAGATATATCAGAAATTGTGCGCTCTCCGTCCTGTGGTGTCTGATCGTATTCCTGGCTGGGCGTTTCATTGGCTGCCTGTCTCCCGCAATCGAGCGGGTCATAGTGGATCTGAAAATACAAGGCTATCAATCGACCGTTGATAGAATCCACAGTGGAGAGCAAATGATTAAGTATGTGGATATGACCGGTGGCATCAATGGTGGCGAAGATGTAGCTTTCTTTCAATATTCAACTGGTGAAAGCAAAGAGGACGACGGCCAATTTTATATGACGCACATTTATATCATTTACTCTGAGGATACCTCCTGCGATGTAGAAGCGATCAAGGAGCACGCAAAAGGGTCCCCGCTTTACGATCTCAGCGAGATGGAGATGCTGGAGATTAAAGAAAATTGGTATCAGTTGACCGCGACCTATCGGCTTGATCCATAGGCGCGTCAACAATGCATGGGCATTTGTTATGAAGTGGAATGAAGCAGAAAACAATGGGCAAGAGACGGATGTGGAGAAGAGG